>FUFK010070618.1_pt1 | contig 19781 bp, 19 predicted proteins | sample 1021851 | NCBI WGS metagenome assembly FUFK01 (sample SAMEA51879418, study PRJEB19060) | metagenome
TGTTCTCAATATTAATTCCAAGCTCTTTGGATGGTAAGTCTGCAATGTGTCCGTTGCTTGAAACAACTTTAAAGTCTTTACCTAAAAACTTTTCAATTGTTTTTGCTTTTGCGGGTGACTCAACAATGACTAAATTTTTTGACACTACTAAAAATTGGTTGACAAATGTATATGTTTTTTTTTTATGGTTTGAATTGTCTAAACATCAAGTCTTATGCCAATCGAAAAAAAAAAAGTAAATCAAAAAATTAAAAAACACGACAATTTGTCAGGTTTTTTTATATTTGCCATCATATTAAAATAATGTTAACGTCTGTTGATAACAAGAAAAAGTATTCCATCATAACCTATGGCTGTCAGATGAATTTTTCTGACTCTGAAGTCGTATCGTCTATCTTAAATGAACATGGATATCAATCGTGCGATGACTATAAAAACTCAGANATNATNTTATTNAATACATGCTCCATCCGNGAAAAGGCAGAATTAACAATTAGAAAAAAACTAGAGTCTTTTAAAAAATTAAAAAAGAAGAATAGTAATCTGAAAGTAGGAGTTTTAGGTTGTATGGCAGAGAGGCTCAAAGATAAATTTTTAATTGAAGAAAAGATTGTTGATTTAGTTGTTGGGCCGGATGCTTATCGTGAAATTCCAAATTTATTGGATGAAGTAGAGTTAGGAAATAGTGCAGTAAATGTTATTTTATCTAANGATGAAACTTATGACAACATTNCTCCATCTAGATTTAACACAAATGGAATAACTGCTTTCGTTTCTATAACAAGAGGATGCGACAATATGTGTACATTTTGTGTTGTTCCATTTACTAGGGGAAGAGAAAGAAGCAGAGATCCAAAAAGTATAATAAGAGAAATTGAACAGCTAAAATCAAAAGGATACAGAGAAATAACTTTATTAGGTCAAAATGTTGATAGTTATTTGTGGTATGGTGGTGGTTTAAAAAAAGANTTTAAAAACGCGAGTGAATTGCAAAAAAAATGTTCTCTATCATTTTCAAAACTTCTAGATTTGATTGCAAATAAGTTTAAAAATATGCGAGTAAGATTTACGACATCAAATCCACAAGATATCTCAGAGGATGTCTTAAATGTAATGGCAAAGCACAAAAATATATGTAATCATATTCATCTTCCAGTACAATCTGGAAGTGATAAAGTTTTAAAATTGATGAACAGAAAACACACAGTTAGTGATTATAAAAAACTTATTGATAAAATAAAAGAAATCTTGCCTGGGTGTGGTATATCTCATGATATGATTACAGGATTCCCAAATGAAACAAACGATGATCACAGATTAACTTTAGAGTTAATGAAATACGTTAAATATGATTTTGGATTTATGTTCAAATACTCTGAAAGACCTGGTACTCCAGCTTATAAAAAATTAAGTGACAATGTGCCGGAAAAAATTAAACAAAAAAGACTTGAGGAAATTATTCATTTACAACAAGAACATAGTTTTATAAATTTAAAAAACTATATCGGTAAAAATTGTGAAGTTTTAATTGAAAAAGAGTCTAAAAAATCTGCTTCTCACTGGGCAGGACGTAATGATCAAAATATCATGGTTGTTTTTCCTAAAAAAAATCACAAACCAGGTGATTTAGTCAATGTAAAAATAAATAATAACACGTCAACAACATTGATTGGCACTAGTTAAAATTATGAATTCTGAAATACAAAATATAAAACAAAGATTTGAAATTATTGGGAACGATCATTCCTTAAATATGGCAATTGAAAAGTCGTTGAGAGTTTCACCTACTGAAATCAGTGTCTTAATTATGGGTGAAAGTGGAGTTGGAAAAGAAGTGTTTCCTAAAATTATTCACCAAAATTCCCACAGAAAACATAATAAATATATTGCTGTAAACTGCGGTGCAATTCCAGAGGGAACTATTGATTCCGAACTTTTTGGACATGAAAAAGGTGCATTTACAGGAGCAACATCAAGCAGAGCTGGCTACTTTGAAGTAGCTGATGGCGGAACAATATTTTTGGATGAGGTTGGTGAACTTCCCTTAAGCACCCAAGTTAGATTACTTAGGGTTTTAGAGAGTGGTGAGTTTATTAGAGTTGGATCATCAAAATCACTAAAAACTGATGTTAGAATAGTTGCTGCAACCAATGTAAATATGCGTGAGGCTATCTCAAAAGGTAAATTTAGAGAAGATTTATATTACAGGCTTAGTACAGTGGAAATTAATATTCCCCCACTTCGAGAAAGAGGTGAAGACATTGTACTACTATTTAGAAAATTTGCTTCAGATTTTGCAAAGAAATATAAGATGCCTACCATAAGGCTAAATGAAAAATCAGAAATTCTTTTGAAAAATTATAAATGGAATGGTAACATTAGACAGCTGAAAAATATAACTGAACAATTATCAGTGCTTGAAAAAAACAGATCCATAACTTATGATTTACTTAGTACTTATCTACCTGAACCAAGATCAAATCTGCCAGCATTAATTAATGCTAAACAAAATGAAAATGGTGATTTTAATAGTGAAAGAGAAATTTTATATAAAATTCTTTTCGATATGAAAAAAGATTTAAATGAGCTAAAAAAGATAACAAAATATCTTAAAACAGATGAAAAAAACTCCGAAGAGATGACTGATTTTAGTGATTTTATCTCCAATAAAGAGCGGATTTATAATTCAAATGAAAATAATTTTGAGAGAAAAACTATTCAAAATGATAGCGATAAATATTCGTATGCAGAAGAAGTTGTTGAAGAAGAAACATTATCAATTCAACATAATGAAATTGAGCTGATTATGAAAGCTCTTGAAAAAAGTAAAGGAAAGAGAAAAATTGCTGCCAAAGAATTAGGAATTAGCGAAAGAACTCTTTACAGAAAAATTAAACAGTATGATATCGAAATGTAAATTATATGTAATCTTTTTGATTACATTAAACATTCACGGTTGTGGAAATTACTCATTCACTGGAGCATCAATTCCAGATGGAACAGAATCTTTTCAAGTTAATCTTTTTGAAAATAATTCAGGAAACAATGTGGGATCGATTTTTGAGCCTGGTCTTGATAGAGACTTCACAATCGCGTTACAAAATATTCTTGAAAATCAAACAAATCTGGAAATGTTACAAAATGACGGAGATTTAGTTTATGAGGGTGAAATAATTGAATACAGGGTTAGTCCAATGACTGCAACTGCAAATCTTGATGCTGCTCAAAACAGATTAACAATCACAGTGAATGTTATTTTTTCAAATTTCAAAAAAGAGGATGATAATTTTGAAAGGAGATTCTCATTTTATTATGATTTCCCTGCAGAACAACAACTAATTAGTGTAAAAAATGAGGCACATGAAATTATTTTTGAAAGAATAACACAAGACATATTTAATGCATCATTAGCAAAATGGTAGATATTTCAAAAAAAGAAATTTTAAAAAAACTAGACGATATTAAAAGTCTAAAGAAAACTGATCAACAAGTTTTCAAGAAACTATCAAAAAAATACCCTGTATTTATCCCTTTCAAAGTAATAAACCTAATACTTTCAAAGAAATATAACAGTCTAGATTATGATGAAAATCTCGAAATATGTGCAACACAAATTTCAAATAGATCCTACCTTTTTGAAATAATTCAAAATGAAATATTAAATGATGAAGAAAAATTTGAAGTATTGAAAGACTTAAAGGATAAGTCTATTGATAATAAAAGGTCATTTGTTGAGTGGATTAAATCAACTAAACCAGTAATTGAAACTGAAGATTATAATTCCAACAGTAATGTAGTTTTTGATCTTTTTGTAGATTTAAAAAATAGTAAAAGAAAAAAAATTAAAAAAGAGGATTACATGACTGAAACACTCGCTGAGCTGTATATAGAGCAGAAAAAATTTAAAGAAGCTTTAAAAGCTTATGAGATTTTGAGTTTGAAATATCCAGAAAAAATCAGTTTATTTGCAGACCAAATAATTTTTTTAGAAAATAAGTTGAAAAATGTTTAATGTAATTCTTGCTTTAATATTAGTTTTATCTTTTTTACTTATACTGATAATTATGGTTCAAAATCCAAAAGGCGGTGGATTATCGTCTTCTTTTGGTGGCGATACCCAACAAATTGGTGGAGTTAAAAAAACAACTGATTTTCTAGATAAAACCACTTGGATTCTTGCATCATTAATATTAGTACTAATATTATTTTCCAATATAACGCTGAACTCAGACTCTGATAATTTTGAATCTGATCTGATTCAAAATCAAGAACAATTAAACATTGAGGAAATTTTGGAAAATACAAATGATGATCCAAACCCAAATGAATAATGTCAAGCTGTCATAAATATCAATTTTTTTTTGATGAATTGACACTTTTTTTAAAATGGCATGATTGATGAAAAAAATATTAAAAACAATTATATGAGTAAATTAAATATTAAACCATTGGCTGACAGAGTACTCGTTGAGCCTCTAGAAGCTGAAACTAAAACCGCATCAGGTATCATAATACCAGATACTGCAAAAGAAAAGCCCCAAAAAGGCAATGTTGTTTCAGTTGGACCTGGAACAAAAGATAATCCAGTAACCCTGAAGAAGGGTATGACTGTGTTGTATGGTAAATACTCAGGGACTGAGCTAAAACTGGATGGTAAAGATTATTTAATTATGAGAGAAAGTGATATTCTCGCTATCGTTTAACATTAAAAATTATACAAATGGCAAAAAAAATACAATTTGATATTGAGGCAAGAGAGGGTTTAAAAAAGGGTGTTGATGCATTAGCCAATGCTGTTAAGGTAACTCTGGGACCAAAAGGAAGAAATGTAATTATTGGAAAATCTTTTGGTGGCCCCCAAGTTACTAAGGATGGTGTCACAGTTGCTAAAGAAATTGAACTTGAGGATGCTTTACAAAACATGGGTGCACAAATGGTTAAGGAAGTAGCATCTAAAACNAATGATTTAGCTGGTGACGGAACAACAACAGCAACAATTTTAGCACAAGCAATTGTTAATGAGGGACTCAAAAATGTTACCGCAGGTGCAAATCCAATGGATTTAAAAAGAGGTGTTGATAAGGCTGTAAAAAGCGTTGTTGAATTTTTGAACAAATCGGCTCAAACCGTTGGAAACTCCTCAGAAAAAATTAAACAAATTGCATCAATTTCTGCAAACAATGATAATGCGATCGGAGAACTTATTACCCAAGCATTTGAAAAGGTAGGCAAGGAAGGTGTAATTACAGTGGAGGAAGCAAAGGGAACTGATACTTACGTTGATGTTGTTGAAGGGATGCAATTTGACAGAGGATATTTGTCTCCATATTTTGTGACGAATTCTGAAAAAATGGAAGCAGATTTGGAAAATCCGCATATTCTCTTATATGATAAGAAAATATCTGCAATGAAGGATCTTTTACCAATTTTAGAACCGGTTGCTCAATCTGGTAAACCATTGCTTATAATTGCTGAAGATGTAGATGGAGAAGCTTTGGCTACACTTGTTGTTAACAAGTTGAGAGGAGCCTTAAAAATAGCAGCAGTCAAAGCTCCAGGTTTTGGTGACAGAAGAAAAGCTATGTTAGAAGATATTGCTATACTAACTGGTGCAACCGTAATTTCTGAAGAAAGGGGCTTTAACCTTGAAAACACGACACTTGAAATGCTTGGAACATCTGAAAGAGTAACCATAGACAAGGATAATACAACGATTGTGAATGGCTCAGGTAAAAAAGATAATATTAAAGCAAGAGTAAATCAAATAAAAGCTCAGATTGAAACTACCACATCTGATTATGATAAGGAAAAGTTACAAGAGAGATTAGCAAAATTGGCTGGTGGAGTTGCAGTACTGTATGTTGGTGCAGCCTCAGAAGTTGAAATGAAAGAGAAAAAGGACAGAGTTGATGATGCTTTACATGCAACAAGAGCAGCTGTTGAGGAAGGTATTGTTGCTGGTGGAGGTGTTGCTCTACTAAGGTCTAGATCTAAACTTGACAGCTTAAAAGCTAATAATGACGATGAAGCAACAGGTATTCAAATAATTTCACGCGCACTTGAATCTCCGCTTAGAACAATAGTTGAAAATGCAGGTGGTGAAGGTTCTGTTGTTGTTTCGAAAGTTATAGAGGGTAAAGATTCTTTTGGCTATGATGCGAAGTCTGATAAATATGTTGACTTGTTTAAATCTGGCATTATTGACCCGAAAAAAGTCACAAGGATTGCACTTGAAAATGCAGCATCAGTTGCTGGTATGATTCTTACTACAGAATGTGCATTAGTCGATATTAAAGAGGATACTCCTGCAGCTCCACCAATGGGTGGAGGAGGAATGCCGGGGATGATGTAATTCTAAATTCCTAATTTATTTAAAAAAAGCTACAAAATTTGTAGCTTTTTTTTTTATAAAATAACTTACATTTACAGATTAACATTAAATGTCAAATCTAACAGAAAGATCAGCCTTAATTTCAGTATTCAATAAAGATGGAATCGAAAAAATTGCGAGGAAACTCGTTGATTTAAAAATAAAAATAATTTCAACAGGTGGCACTGAAAAGTATTTAAACAGCAGAGGAATTAAAACTGAAAAAGTAGAAAATTTAACAAATTACCCCTCAATTTTTGGTGGCAGAGTTAAAACTCTACATCCAAAAATATTTGGTGGAATTTTACATCGCAGAGAGTTAGATAATGATATTAATGAACGTAATAAATTTGAAATTCCCTCAATAGATTTTGTTATAGTAGATTTATACCCGTTTGAAGAAACCGTAAATAATGTAAAATCACATGAAGAAATCATTGAAAAAATTGACATTGGTGGAATTTCCCTTATTAGAGCAGCAGCAAAAAACTACAATGATCTCGTTTGTGTTTCTTCAATTAATCAATACAATCAATTTTTAATTGACCTTGAACAAAATCAAGGTAATTTTCCTCTTAGCAAAAAAAAAGAATATGCAATGAATTCATTTAAAGTTTCATCAAATTATGACACACAAATTCATAGCTATTTAATGAAGGGAAATGTTAATAATAAATATAAGCTGAGGTATGGTGAAAATCCTCATCAAGAGGGCTATTTTGAAGGTAACTTTGATGAAATTTTTAAAAAAATCAGTGGTAAAGATTTATCATATAACAATTTATTAGATATTGATTCAGCTTATAATTTGATGCTAGAATTTTGGAATGAAAAACCAACATTTGCAATATTAAAACACAATAATGCTTGTGGTGTTGCCACAAGAGATAATGTAAAGGACGCTTATTTAGATGCCCTAGCAGGTGACCCCGTGTCTGCATTCGGAGGAATATTAATTACTAACTCTAAAATTAATAATGAAACAGCTTGTGAAATAAAAGATTTATTTTGTGAAGTTGTAATGGCGCCAGAATTTGACGATGATGCAATCAATATTTTAAAAGAGAAAAAAAACAGAATAATCTTAAAATTAAAAAGAAAAAAATTTGATAATAAAGTTGTCAGAACATGTCTAAATGGTTTTTTAATTCAGGATAGGGATATAATCACTGATAACTTAGATAAATTAAAGCATGTAACAATTTCAAAACCTAATGATACTGAATTATCAGACCTTCTATTTGCATCGAAAATATGTAAACATACAAAATCTAATACCATCGTTCTTTCCAAAAACTTACAATTACTAGCATCAGGAACTGGACAAACATCCAGAGTTGATGCACTTAATCAGGCTATTGAAAAAGCCAAAAAGTTTAATTTTAATTTAGATGGTGCAGTTATGGCAAGTGACGCATTCTTTCCATTTCCCGATTGTGTAGAAATTGCAAGTAAAAGTGGAATCAAATCTGTGATTCAGCCTGGGGGTTCAATTAAAGATGACTTATCAATTGAATTTTGTAATAACAACAATATGTCAATGGTAATGACTGGAATTAGACACTTTAAACATTAATTTTATTAACTTTAATTAAATTACAAAATAATGAGTTTTTTTGATTTTTGGACTGAAGCAATTGCAATCGACTTGGGTACAGCGAATACTTTAATCATTCACAATGATAAGGTTGTTGTTGATAGTCCATCAATTGTTGCTATTGACCAGAAAAGCGGTAAGATAATAGCTGTCGGAAAGGAGGCTAACATGATGCACGGAAAAACTCATAAAAATATTGAAACTGTTAGGCCTTTAAAAGATGGTGTAATTGCTGACTTTAATGCATCAGAGCAAATGATTGGTCAGCTTATTAAAAGTATACCAACTTTAAATAAAAAGTTTTACTCTCCAGCATTAAAAATGGTTATTTGTATTCCATCTGGGATAACGGAGGTCGAAATGAGAGCTGTTAGAGAGTCTGCTGAAAGAGTAAATGGTAAGGAAGTTTATTTAATTCATGAACCTATGGCTGCTGCAATTGGAATAGGTGTGGATATAATGCAACCAAAGGGAAACATGATAATTGACATTGGAGGAGGAACAACAGAAATCGCCGTTATTGCATTAGCTGGTATTGTATGTGATAAATCGGTTAAAATTGCTGGTGATGTATTCACAGAAGATATAGTCTATTACATGAGAACACAACACAATTTATCGATTGGTGATAGGACTGCAGAAAAAATAAAAATTAATATTGGATCTGCTCTTGATGAACTCGACAATCCACCTGATGATATGCTAGTGCAAGGCAGAGATTTGCTTTCAGGTAAACCTAAAGAAATTTCNATAGGATATAGAGAAATAGCAAAAGCTCTAGACAAATCGATAATTAGAATTGAAGAATCTGTGATGGAAACACTATCTCAGACACCACCAGAGCTTGCAGCTGATATTTATAATACAGGTATTTATTTAGCAGGTGGTGGATCAATGCTNAGAGGATTAGACAAAAGAATTTCAAAAAAAACTGACTTACCAGTATTTATAGCTGAAGATCCACTGAGAGCTGTAGTTAGAGGAACTGGCATCACTCTAAAAAATATTGAACGCTACAGAAGCGTACTAGTGAAATAATTTTGATGCGAAATTTTATAAATTTTTTTATTGAAAAAATTGATAAAATTGTTTTTCTAGTCCTCATAATAATTTCATTTTCTTTTATTATAAATCGTAATTTTTTTCAAAATTCTAAATTCAATTTTTTTACGAATAATATAATCTCGTCTGTCAATAATCAAACAAAACAAATTAACAACTATCTATATTTAAAAAGCGATAATAAAAGATTAAAAAGTGAAAATCTAGCTCTTAAAATACAAATTAACTCTATTGAAATACCTTCAAATACTGCTTACAAAGCAAAAAATTATAATTACAATATTGCAGAAATTATTTCCAATAGCATAAAATATTCAAGAAACTATTTAATTATTAATAAGGGTAGTAATGATTCAGTAAAATTAGATGATGGTTTAGTCACAAATAATGGTATCATTGGGATCATAAATAAAGTGTCTCCAAAATACTCAACCGCTATTTCAATTCTGAATAGCGATATTAAAATAAATTCAAAAATTAAAAGAACTAATCACTTCGGAAGCCTACAATGGAATGGNAAAAATCATANAATAATGACATTATTTGATATNCCAAAAAGCGCCAACATAAAAATTAATGATTCAGTAGTTAGTGGAGGAATGTCACTNATTTTTCAAAAGGATATCCCNATTGGTAAGGTTAAAAATATTGAACTCNAAGAAGACAGTAATTATTATGTNATTGATGTTGAGTTGTTTGAGGACTTGTCATCTTTAAGTTCTGTTTACATAACTTCAAATTATGATAAAAACGAATTAGAGACTTTAAAAATTGATAATGAGATCAATTAGTTCAATAGTTTTTTTTCGCTTCATAATTATTTTTCTTGCACAAATCATTGTATTTAATAATATTTTAATATTTGGCTTATCTGCAGATATATATATTATATTTCTATTAATATTTCCTCAAAATATTAATAAGTCTTTGTATTATTTTTTAATTTTTATATATGGAATTTTTTTAGACTCATTTTCAAATTCGTTTGGTATAATAACTTTTAGTTTATTAATATCTTGCTTATTTGAGACCATATATTCTTGATTTTTCATTTGGTAACTTTGATATGAGAAAAGTTGGTAAGGTAAGGGATTACCTGATTAATACCACAATCTACCAAAAACTGACTTACATATCTTTAGTTATATTCAGTCATAATTTTGTTTTATATTTTGTTGAAATTTTTTCAATTTATAAATTGGACCTCATCTTAAGAAATGCGACAATAAGTAGTTTAATTTCTATAACTTTGATACTTATTATTTTGTCACTTTTCTACTACAAAAATGAGAGATAAATTATTACAATTATTAATAATTTCTGTTGGTATATTAATAATAGTTAAACTATTTTCTTTACAAGTTATAAATAGTTCTTCAGAGCTCATTTATAATGCATCTGTTCAAAAAATATATGAATTTCCTGAAAGAGGATATATTTATGATAGAAATAATAAACTCATTGTTTCTAATGATTTCTCATATGATATTTTGGTTGTACCTGCAGATGTTAATTTAGAGGATAGTATCCTGATTTCAAAAGACTTTAATATTGATACAAGTGTTTTCAATGAAAAACTTTTAGATGCTAAAAATTTTTCAAATGTAAAAGCATCGATTTTAATCAACAATATATCCAAAGATGAATATGCACCAATTCAGGAAAAACTTTGGAAACACAGTGGTTTCTTTGTACAGAAAAAATCTAAAAGAACTTACAATGCTTTGACTGCAGCCAACTTACTTGGATACATCAGTGAAGTAAACAAATCTGAAGTTGAAAAAAATAGCTATTACGAAATTGGTGAGATGATTGGGAGACAGGGTTTGGAGAAAACATATGAAGATAAACTAAGGGGGGTAAAAGGTGTAAAATTTTTTCAAAAAGATAAGTTTAACAGAATAATAGGTTCATATAAAAATGGGGATTATGATACTTTACCAATCCCATCTAAAGATTTGACTCTGACAATTGATCTTGATTTGCAACAATATGGTGATTCATTAATGCAAAATAAGAGAGGAAGTATAGTCGCAATTGAACCAAAAACTGGAGATATATTGGCGCTAATAAATTCTCCATCATATGATTTGAGCAGCTTGATTGATAAAAACAGATCGATTAATTACAAAAAACTTGAAAATGATTCTATTGGTAAACCACTGTTTGAAAGAGGACTACAAGGTCAATATGCACCTGGCTCAACATTTAAAATCATAAATGCCTTAATTGGTTTACAGGAAAATGTTATTAATGAAGAAACAATGCATAGGTGTGAAGGAGGGCATTTCTATTCAAAAAATGCTTTCATGAGATGTCACACTAAGGAGACAACGTTTAGTAATCTAAATAATGCAATTTATACATCTTGCAACACATATTTTGCAAAAACTTACAAAGAAATAATTGAAAATTATGAAAGTTCATCTGCAGGTTTGGACAAATGGAATGATTATGTAAGATCATTTGGATTTGGAAATTATTTAGGATACGATCATCCAACAGGTCAACCTGGTTTTATACCATCTTCACAATACTATGATAATTGGTATAATAATTCTTGGAGAGCAGTTACAACAATATCAAACTCCATAGGACAAGGTGAAATTCTGACAACTCCAATACAACTCGCAAATTTTGCGGCTACTATAGCAAATCGTGGTTGGTATATTACCCCACATTTTGTAAAGGAAATTGAAAATGATTCAATAAATGATAACTACAAGAGAAAAAATGTTTCACTTATAGATTCAAAACATTTTGAACCAATTATTAATGGAATGACAGATGTAATTGATATTGGAACTGCAACAAATTCTAAAATTAGAGATATTAAAATTGCTGGAAAAACTGGAACTGCTGAAAATTTCATTAGAGTTAATGGAAAAAGAAAACAACTGACTGACCACTCTATATTTATTGGTTTTGCACCAGCAGATGACCCAAAAATTGCAATTTGTGTATTTATTGAAAATGGATATTGGGGATCTAGATGGGCAGCACCTATTTCTAGTTTGATTATTGAAAAATATTTGAAAAAGGAAATTAATAGAAAGTGGTTAGAAAATTATATACTCGATGGCGATTTAACTAAAGAATATTTAAAACCGTATTTAACTACTAATTTCAGTATTAATGAGTAATCTAAAATTTAAAAACTATGATCTTACTTCATTAATTATTGTTATTTCTCTCATAATTATTGGTTTAATCAATATTTATTCGGTTTCATATAGTGATTCAAACTCAATCGAAAATTTTTTTACAAAGCAACTGGTTTTTGTTTTATTTTCATTTGCAATATGCTCTGTTCTAATACTGCTAGATATCAATTTTTACTTTAAATATGCTAGTATTATTTACATTTCTATGNTACTATTATTAATNCTACTACTTTTTGTTGGAAAAGAAGTAAATGGTGCAAAATCATGGTTCAATTTTCTTGGGTTCAGTTTACAACCCTCAGAACTAATGAAGCCTGTAACNGCTTTAGCAATAGCAAAATATTTAAGTAANGTTCACTCTGATATTAANAACTATAAAATTCAATTTTACAGCTTCATTATAATATTAGTTCCNATAGTCTTAATTTTATTACAACCTGATCCTGGAACAGCATTGATTTTTTTTAGTTTTTACCTGGTTTTACATATTGTTGGTTTGCCATCAATATATCTAAATATCTTTATGTTTATTTCAATTTTATTTATTGCTACGATTATAATTGGCATGAAAGTAATGTTGATGATTATTGGAATAATTTTTTCAACAATATTTCTTTATTCTATTTATAAAAAAACTAAAAAAAGTAAACTTGTTTATATTACAGTTTTTGCTGTATTTAATATTTTAATTTCGACTTTCATTTATGAAAACCTTTTTGAGCAAAGGCATAGAGACAGAATAAATGTTGTTCTTGGATTGGAAAAAGATCTTACAGGAATTGGTTATAATGCTAATCAATCAAAATTAGCATTTAATTCAGGAGGTTTATTTGGTCAAGGTTTTTTAAAAGGAACACAAACAAAAGGAGATTTTATTCCTGAACAACACAGTGATTACATTTTTGCAACAATTGGTGAAGAGTGGGGATTTTTTGGTTCACTTTTCGTTATATCATTGTTTATTGTTCTATTAATGAGGATGACTGAGAGAACTATAAAACAAACAAGTTTATTTTATAAAATTTTTTCATATTCTGTAATAGCCATAATATTTTTTCATTTTGCGATTAATATTACAATGGTTATTGGATTGTTTCCTACTGTTGGTATTCCACTACCATATATTAGTTACGGTGGTTCTTCATTACTCTCTTTTATGATTTTATTTACTGGATANTTAAAAATAGANAGTCAAAAAAAGAGTAAATGGTAAATCAGNNATTTTTTGAGGCAAAAAAATTAGATANGTAATAAAAACTAAGGACCAAGGAAATTAAAAAGATAGAGGGTATGACAATAAGATAAGAGTTGCCAAAAATGATATATTGATAATTTTCTTTGATCATATATCCCCAGCTTGGTGTTGGGGGCTGCGAACCAATACCAAGAAATGAAAGGCCACTTTCTAGTAGGATAGATGAAGCAAAATTTGCAGCAGATAAAATTAAGATAGGTGGAAGAATGTTCGGTAGTATATTGTTCAGTAAAATTTTAAAATTACTATAACCTAAAACCTTTGATGCAAAAACATAATCTTTATTTTTTTCAGACATTACNTTTCCACGAACTAANCGNGCAACATCGACCCANATAGANAAGCCNATAGCGATGTATACCTGCCAAAAGCCTTTACCTAAAACTAGTGACAATGCGATTACAAGTAATAATGTTGGAATTGACCAAAACACATTAATTATCCAAACGATGATTTTATCTAAGTATCCGCCATAATAACCAGANATTAATCCTAANATGATTCCAATTAAATTGGANATNATTACNGCCATNAANCCNATGGAAAGAGATACCCTAACACCCAGNANTACTCTACTAAATAGATCTCTGCCATAAATATCAGTTCCAAAAATAAATTTTTTATCATAAATAAAATCTTTAATATTGTGTACATTATTGCGTATATTACTATCACTTTTTATAGAAATAATTTTTTCATCAATTACTGATTTATTAAACTCATCATAATTAATAATTTTCAATACACTATCATTTATAATCTCATAATCATCAATAGCATATGATTCACTTCCAATATCAGAACCAAAAAATAAATCTTTTAATTTATATTCATTGGAAACGTTTTCAAAAAACTTTTTTTTAAAACCAGGTTTTTTTGATTTAATTATCAAATTTATACTATTTGCGTTTGTGGTTTTATCAGGGATTATGAAGTAAGAAAAAATTGAAAGAAAAACAAATAAAAAAATAATAAATACTGAAATGTATAATGGAATTTTTTTTATTATTTGAGTCAACAAGGTTGTTATTCAGATTTATTATTTACAGCTAAAATATAATTTGTTTTAATAGAGTTATCAATTAGGTCAAGTGCATTAATTGCTTGATCAATAAAAATATCTTTTGATAGACTTTCATGCCATTTAGCTCTAGCTTCAAATAGCTCTCTATTTGCATTTATAAAGGGCTTTTCTGCTTTTAGTAGATTGAAACTCAATTCATTTTGATATTTCGAAATATTATCAAATTGACTGGCTTTTTGTTTTTGATTTTTTTGGTACTTCTTGTATTCTACAATATTCAACGGAACATTCTTCAGATTTTGCTGGTTTCTAATCCACTCGGCTCTATCATAAATATTATTTATTAGTTTACTTTGATCTAGTTTTTTGTTGATTTGGTCTTTTACGTAGTTAAATCTATCGCTATACTTATTCCATTTAGTGTAAGTTGCAGGGCCTATTTTGTCCCACTTGATAGGATTTTTTTCATCCCTTTCACCATTGAAAATATACATATAGCTATCAGGAATTATGATGTCGCTTTGAACACCTTCCAATTGAACAGACTCACCATTAATTCTGTAGAAAATATCAGTTGTAACTTTTAGAGCGCCCATATCGTAATCAGTATTACTAATGAAGCGATTTAAATCAACAATATTTTGGACGGTTCCTTTACCAAATGATTTTTCGCTACCAATAATTATAGCTCGATTATAATCTTGTAAAGCAGCTGAAATAATTTCTGATGCAGATGCACTCATTTCATTAATTAGTAACACCAAAGGACCATCCCAATAAACTTGCGGGTCTCTATCATACAACACCTTTTTTCTGTTTCCGATAGATTTAACTTGAACAACAGGTCCTTTTTCGATAAATAAACCTGTCATTTCTACAACAGTTTGTAGAGATCCCCCACCATTATTTCTCAAGTCTAGTATGAGCCCTTGGATACCATTATTTTTTAATTTTATAATTTCATTTTTAACATCATTAGCAGAATTTCTATTTTTATAATTATCAAAATCGGCGTAAAATTTGGGTAAACTTATGTACCCATAATTATTATCATTTTTTGAAATTACTGTTGATTTTGCAAAGGTTTCTTCAAGCTCAACCTCATCTCTTTTTATTTTTACATCTTGAATTTGACCATCAATTTTTTTTACTCTTAATGTAACTACTGTTCCTGCAGGACCTTTGATTAACTTTATAGAGTCGTCTAACTTCATTCCATAAATACTCACCAGCTCATCATCTCCTTGTCCAACAGCTAATATTACATCGCCAACATTTAGAAGCTTATCTCTCCAAACTGGACCACCAATTATGACGTCTACAATTTTTACATTACCATCAGCCTTAGATAATCTAGCACCAATACCATCAAATTTTCCGGAAATACTAACATCAAATTTTTCTTTATCATCAGGCTTGAAATAGAACGTATGTGGATCAAATTGACTAACAAATGAGTTAACAAATACAGAAAACCAATCATCCCTATCCAACTCGTTAGCATAGTCAAAAAAATCATTAGTATTTTTCTTAACGGTAGAAATGGCATCTATTTTTATTTCATTAAAATCTAATGAGTCAGAGCTATATCTTTGAGTAACGATATCAAGAACAGAATATTTTATTTGCTTTCTCCATCTCTCAAAAAGTTGATTTTTACCAAACGAAAATTGAATTGAGTCATTATTTAAATCAATGAATTCGTTTTCACTGAAATCAAAATCTGTCTCAAAAACTTTATCTACAAATAATTTTGCATCGCTTACTCTTTGATTGTAAGTCTTGTAGGTTTCTTCAAAAAATTCTAATTGATAATTTTTTATTTGATCGTCAATTTTATACTTGTATCTATTTAGTTGTCTAATATCATTTACTGTAAAAAATCTTTTTTGTGGATCAAGTTTAGAAATGAAATCATCAAAAATTTTTACTGAAAAATTATCATCTAAATCAATTGAATTGTAATGGCCTCTCTCAACAACATACTTTACTATTTCAAGTAAAACTTTCTCTTTTTCTGGATCGCTTAATTTGTTTTTTTTTAAAGTAAAACCAAAAATAGTTAAACTTAAAATTGTGATTATTATTGAAAATCTTAGACTCATATATTAATTAAATATAACTAATTGAAGTTTATATACACAAAGTCAATGTGAATATATCTTCTTTTATTTACTTTTGTCAAAAATTGGACCATTGGACAAAAAAAGACCATTAATCTTAGTCACTAATGACGACGGAATAACAGCACCTGGAATTAGGTGCCTTATTGATGTTATGAATGAAATAGGAGAAGTGGTTGTTATTGCACCTGACAGTCCACAATCCGCTATGGGACATGCTATAACAATTAACTCAACCCTACATTGTCAAAAAGTGGTTATGGACACTGGCCCACAAATTGAATATTCATGTTCTGGCACCCCTGCAGATTGTGTAAAACTTGGTATNAACGAAATTTTAGACCGAAAACCTGACTTGTGTGTTTCAGGTGTTAATCACGGGTCCAATGCATCAATAAATGTTATTTACTCAGGCACNATGAGTGCTGCTATAGAGGCCTCAATCGAAGGTGTACCTGCTATTGGTTTTTCATTGTTAGATTACAGTTGGAAAGCTGATTTTAATCAAATAAAGAGTTTTATAAAAAGTATTTCACTTGAGTCTTTAAAAAATGGGATTCCAACTGGAACNGCTTTAAATGTAAATTTTCCAAAATTGACAGAAAAAGAAATAAGNGGAATCAAAATATGTAATCAAGCAAAAGCTCATTGGATTGAAAAGTTTGATAAAAGAACCAATCCNCANGGTAGAGANTACTATTGGCTAACNGGNGAATNTATTAATAATGACNATTCAAATGATTCTGATGANTGGGCTTTAAAAAATGGGTACATTTCAATTGTACCTATTCAATATGATTTAACCAACTATTCAGTTTTAAAAGACTTACAAAACTGGAATTTTTGAAATGAAATATTACATTATAGCTGGAGAAGCATCAGGAGATCTTCATGGCTCTAAGCTAATACAAGAAATAAAAAAAAATGATCCAGAATCCAACTTTAGACTTTGGGGAGGCGACCTAATGTCAAAATCTGGCGGTAAGGTTGTTAAGAATTTAGATGAATTATCATTTATGGGTTTTTACGAAATCTTAATTAACATTTTTACAGTATTTAAAAACCTTTCTTTTTGTAAAAAAGATATCAAACTTTTCAATCCAGATAAAATAATTTTTATTGATTACCCAGGTCACAATTTAAGGATTGCCAAGTGGGCTAAAAAACAAGGATTTAAGACTTACTATTACATCAGTCCTCAAGTTTGGGCTTGGAAAGAGAGTAGAGTTAATACATTAAAAAAATATATTGATGAGCTTTATGTAATACTGCCATTTGAAAAGGAATTTTTTGAAAAAAAGCACAACTATAAGGTTCATTATTTTGGAAATCCAGTTATGAATAATATTGATGAATTTATTCGTACAAATAAAATTAAAATACAATCAAAAAAACCTATAATTTCAATATTACCTGGAAGCAGAAAGCAAGAAGTAAAAAAAATTCTAAGTGATATTTTAAAAGTTATAAAAAAATTCCCCAATTACAGGTTCATAATAGCGGGTGTTTCTCACATAGATAAAGAATTTTATGAAAAAATATTAAATGGAAATAATACAGAGATTATTTTTAATAAAACTTATGAACTACTTAATTCATCTTCCTTCTCAATAGTTGCAAGTGGTACTGCAACATTAGAAACTGCTCTTTTTAATGTTCCTCAAATCGTATGTTATAAAACAAATTTCATAAATTATTTTCTTGCGAAATTTATTGTGAAAATTAAGTTCATCTCACTGGTCAACATAATAATGGGCAGGGAAGTTGTAAAAGAACTTATTCAAAATGATGTTAATCCAAAAAAAATAGAAATGGAATTGTCTAATTTATTAAGCAACAACAAAATTAAGGATGATTATAAGGAATTGAGAAACATTATTGGTGAGAACAATACCGCAAAGAAAATCGTTTCTCACATACAAAAAAACTAAAAGACAATATTGATTATTTTATTTTTAACAAAAATGATTTTTTTTATTTTTTTTCCATTCAAATAACTATTCACTTTTTCATTTTGAGTTAATTCTTTTTCGATATCGTTGTATTCACAATCTAACTTAAAAATCATTTTAAATCTCAACTTGCCATTAAATGAAATAGGATACTCAAATTTATCTTCAATTAGATATGACTCGTCGTGAATTGGAAAATCCTGGTTTGATATAGAATCAGACAGCGGTGCATGTGGAAAAGCTTCTGTGCTTTCAATTTCAGGAGTGCTCTCAAACGATAATTTTCAGATCTTGGATGAATTTACTTTGTTGGCTAGACCAAGAAAAAGTAGACCTTTAGAAGTTGACGCAATGTTAGTTAATGGTCTTGATATAGATCATCTGATGAAGCAGGACACGTATGGCGTGATGCTAAAAAAATTAGAAGAAAAATTTAATAAATGGAAAAAAATGGGNGCTATATTTGTTGGNTTNAATAATCANAACTACGATACAGTATTGCTTAATCATAGTTTATTTGTGAACTTAAGATGGCCTTATCTGACTAATTCCGACTCGTTTGATTTATTACCTGTCGTGAGATCAGTAAATCTTTTTGCACCTAATTCTATCTCTTTTGAACTAAACGATAAAAATTTACCTATATATAAACTCGAGTCGGTTTGTAGAGTGAACAATATAAAAACTGAGAGCCACACTAGCTATGGTGATACTGTTAGCACCATGAAACTAGGAGAGCTGTTAGCTAAGAAAGCTCCTGAAGTTTTTAAGGCATCTTTAGCGTTAAGAAGAAAATCTGACGTACTTCCAAAACTTCAATCGACACCAATATTTTGTTGGATGGAAGCATGGAGACAGGCAAAAGTCTACAGCGGAACATTTCTTGGTGAGGGAGTTTTTCCTGGTTGGTACCTTACTTATGATTTACGTAAGTCACCAGAGGAAATCCTAAGCGTTTTAAACGACACTGATGCATTTAAAAAAGAATTGGATGCATCACCTAAATGGTGCAGAACCCAGAAGGCAAATCGTTCACCTCTTTTAATGGATAAGAAATATGCTCTTAATGATGATGTCTATAAAAACCTGGGAATGAAAGAATTAGAGAGAAGACAAAAAGTTATAAGTCAAAATAGAGAGGAAATATTAAATAAAATTAAGACAATTCAGCAAGAGAGACTAGATGAAAAAATGGAAAATGATCAACGAAAATTACTCTAGCGTAGAAATTGTC
>FUFK010067309.1_pt1 | contig 19775 bp, 16 predicted proteins | sample 1021851 | NCBI WGS metagenome assembly FUFK01 (sample SAMEA51879418, study PRJEB19060) | metagenome
GAAAAAGCATCAAGAATTTGCTGAAAAATTTCCAGATGTTGCTTCAGGTGCTTATAATTTTCTAGCTTACGGATATGCAAGAGGAGACGTTGATGGAGAGGTAGATTTTGATGAAGCTTATAAAGCTGCTGACATGGCTCAAAGTTTACATGCTGGACCTAATTCATTGGATTCGAAAGCTGAAATAGCTGTCATAAAGGGTGATTACGAGGTTGCATTGAGTAATCAATTAAAGGCATATGATTATGCAACATTTGCATCACCATATCAACCTAAGCTTGTTACTTATTACAGAAACACAGTTAAAGATGAGATATCTAAAAACTTGAAAGAAGCTCAAAGAGCTGTTCAAAAGGCAATTCTTGACAGAAATTATGAGGAATTTGAAAAATATATTTCTGAAGATATGCAATTGATTTCTGGAGATTCAAACCTTCAANATTTTTATGAATTTAATAAAGAAAGCTTCTCAAGAGGAGCAAATGTCAANTGGGAAAGTTTTAATTTAAAAGACATTGANGTNAGTTTTTCNCCTGATATGTCAATGGCNATATTAACTTTTTATGCAGAGGGTTCATACTCATCTGGTGANTCAGANGATATGATTGATTANAGNACNAGAGCATCTTCTGTNTGGATTGCTACNGATAGTGGATGGAAAACAGTTCATACAAATTGGGCACCTTATGGTGGAGGATCTGGTATCCCNAAAATNTAGAAATTAAAAANTATANGNTTACTNAAAACCCAGNANTTNTCNTGGGTTTTTTTATTTTAAGTAGTTTGGTTTTGAAATTATAAANTTTAATCCAGGTAATGANGANATTGCTGCAGAAATAGTAAAAAGAAGTCCGATACTTGCAGAAAGTTCAGGACTAAAGCTAAGTATTGAAGCAGATGATAAAAATATATATTCTCTAATACCAATACCTCCAAAAGAAAAAACAGAAAAAATTGATGATAGAATAAAAACTATGATTATCTCAAAATAACTATCTTCNATTCCTAGTGAATATAAAATTATAAGTAGTGAAATAAATTGTATTGTATGGCTTGCNATTGAGTATAAAAATGATTTCCAAAAAATATTTTGATTTTTAAAAATCAATTTGACGATGTAATATCCAATTATTGATAAGAAACAAAGAGTTAATATTAAATAGATAAAATTAAAGTTTAAGAAAATAATTTCATACAACCCAATTAAAATACAACAAAGCACACCTAAACCAATTAATCTATCTAAGAGTAATAATTTTACAACTCTAGATAATTTCCAATTAAACTTTTTTTTCATTAGAAAGCTTTTATATGCATCGCCACCAATACCACCAGGAATAAAAAAATTATAAAATAAACCTATTAGATAGAGTGTAAAATTTTGTTTAAATGAAATAATAAATTTATTATCATTTAAAATATATCTAAGTCTTTCAGAGCTTATAATTTGAGATGAAAAATAAATAGATGCAGCTATTATCAAGTATAAAATATTAATATTATTTAGTACTTCAAATAGCTTGGATAAATCAAGATTTGATACTGTGAANTAAACAAAAAAAACAGTNATNACTATTTGTAAAATAGAGAATATTTTATTTTTCAAATCAATTAAATTAATTAGAATTTAAATATTTCTTAGGAGTTGTTCCAAACTTATTTTTAAAAGCATTTATGAAATGACTAGAAGTGCTGTAGCCTAAGTGCAAAGCTACTTCATTTACATTGTAATTTTTTGAAGATAACATGTTACTAGCAACATTCATTTTATAATCATATAAAAATCCAAAAACAGTATTTCCATAAACTTGTTTAAAACCCTCCTTNAGGTTTTTNAGTGAAATTTCAACTTGNTNAGCTAATTCTTTTAAACTAGGTGGCTCTGACATCCTACTAATTATAATTTCTTTAGCNTTTTTTATTTTTTTGACATTNTTATCATCAGCTAGAAATGGACATTGCTCAATATTCATTTCTTTACCTACATTGAATAGTAAGCTTAAAAGTTCAAAAACTTTCCCTTTAAAATATAATTTTTTGACATTATCACTAATATTTTGATTCATCATTTGAACTAAAATAGTTGTCATTATGGGTGTCAGCTTGTATTCTTTGTAGAATTTTTTATTGATATTTTCATCACTTAAAAAAGGGATAGATTCAGCAGTTTCTGAAAACAAACTATGAAATTTTTCAATCCTAATCAANAGAGATACAAGTTTTGTGTTATGATTAAGTAAAGCATTAACTGGAAGATTCATAATTGGGTTGTATAAAAGAATGAGATTGCCTTGTTGAAGAGGGAATGCATATGCACCATTATTATATTCAAAACTAATATCACCTTTTAAACAAAAATGAAACTGAATGAAGCTCTTTTCTGTTTCATAATTCATATATACTTTTTTTGACTCTAAATTTTTATAGTCATAGTAAATGATATCGTTATCAATTTTTGTTTTGTTGGTACTTAAATTGATATTTTTCATGAATTACTGAAAGTAAATTATTATATCTTTAATTTAAATAATTATATATTTTACTCATATAATTATTATTCTCATTTTCGTTTTTCAAAAATAACATAATTGATTAATAATTGAACTTATAACGTTATTTTTTTTATATTGAAGTATGTTAAAAACATTCTCAATCAGTGTTGTTTTTTTAATTATTACATCAGCTAATTCTTATTCACAGACCTTAAAAGAGAAAGACTCGTTAAAGATTCTAAATGTATTGGAGCAGCAACGAATTGCATGGAATGATAACAATATTAACGAGTTTATGAAGGGCTACCTTAAATCTGACAAGTTAGTTTTTTCTGGATCTAATGGTCCTGTATTTGGTTGGAATTTTGTAAAAGATAGATACCTTAAAACATATTCAACAAAAGAATTAATGGGTGATTTAAGTTTTGAAATTAATAATCTATTCTCACTTTCAAGAAAAGTGGCAATACTTCTAGGTAAATTTAATCTTCAAAGAAAGAATGAAAAATTATCNGGTTATTTTACTTTAATTTTTAAAAAAATTAATGGAAATTGGTATATAGTTAGTGATCATACATCTTAGACTATGAAATTTTTGACGTCAATACTTATTTTATTAAATTCTTTTCTAATAATTTCTCAGGAAAATTGGACAAACTTAATTGGAGATGATTTAAGTAATTGGGAAATAAAGCAAGGAACAGCTGAATTTGAAATTAATGATGGAGTAATAACGGGTACATCTTTACTTAAGTCACCAAGTACTTATCTTGGTACTAAAGAGTTTTATTCTGATTTTATTTTNGAGTTTGAAGTTTTTGTAGAAGCAGGGCTAAATTCCGGAGTTCAATTCAGATCTTTAAATTATCCAGATCAAAAAAAATCTGTCTACGGATATCAGATAGAGTTAGAGGCTAANAATCCTGAAAGAAATAGAATGTGGACAGGAGGAATATACGATCAATCTAGACGTAGTATTTTTTTATATCCTTTGTCAGTCAATCCCATAGCTAGGTCAGCTTTTAAAGTTGATGAATGGAATTTTATTAGACTAGAGGCAATTGGAAACNCTGTGAGAACNTGGGTNAATGGAATTCAATGCTCGAATCTAATTGATGATACNTCTAAAAATGGCTTCATTGCTCTTCANATTCATAGNATNGGTAAAGAATCTTTACAGGGCAAAAAAGTTAAATGGAAAAATATTNGANTACTGACAAAAAATTTAAATCAAAATAGATATCCTGTNGAAGATTATGCACCNGAAATAAACAATATTGATAATTATNTAACCGANAAGCAAATTGAGGAAGGTTGGAAATTTATTTTTGATGGTATATCATCTAATGGATGGATTGGTGCTAATTCTGATGAGTTTCCCAAGAAGGGGTGGAAAATAAATAATGGAGTTTTAACTGTACTATCAGCAGATGGTCAAGAATCTGCAAATGGAGGAGATATAATAACTAAAGAAAAATATAAAAATTTTGAATTGGAACTTGATTTTAAGATTACAAAAGGAGCTAATAGTGGAATTAAATACTTTGTTGATCCTGAACTTAATAAAAGTAAAGGCTCAGCAATTGGATTAGAATATCAAATTTTAGACAATAAATTTCATAAAGATGGATCTCAAAAATATAGAATTCTTGAAATGAGCGATGGTGACTGGGTTNTAAAGAAAGAATCTATGAAAAAAAATAGAGGAGTTGCTAGTTTATATGATTTAATAGAAGCAGAAAAATATAATTGGAAAGATGTAGCTGCTGATGAATGGCATAGAGCAAAAATTGTCTCAAAAAATGGACATGTAGAACATTGGCTTGATAATGAAAAAGTTTTAGAGTATAATAGATTCTCACAAGTATTTAAGGCATTGGTTGAGTACAGTAAATATTCAGTATGGGATAATTTTGGACAAATAGAATCTGGACATATCCTNNTNCAAGANCATGGTGATGAGGTATCTTTTAAAAATATCAAAATCAAAGATTTAGAAAATGAAAAATAGGAGAAACTTCATAAAAAAATCTACATTATCTCTTGCTGGTTTAACTTTTCTAAATTCAATTTCTGCAAAATCATACAGAAAAATTATTGGATCTAACGAAAGAATTAATATTGCTTTTCAGGGCCTAGGAAGAAGAATACCTGGCTTAATGACTGGTGCATTAGCATATAAAAATATTGAGGTTAGTTATTTGTGTGATGTAATGGATAATCAAATTAAAAAAGCCTCCGAAAGGTATTTTAATTTAACTGGAAAAACCACTAAATCTGAAAAGAATATTCATAGAATTTTCGAAGATAAAGATGTTGATGCAATCATCATGGCAACCCCTGATCATTGGCATGCATATGGTGCTTGTAAAGCAATGGAAAGTGGAAAACATGTGTATTTGGAAAAACCTTGTAGTCATAATATGAATGAAAGTGATTTATTAGTTAATTATCAAAAATATTTTAAAAAGGTTGTTCAAATGGGTAATCAGCAAAGATCTTCACCACACACTATTGAGCTAATGCAAAAAATTAAAGATGGTGAAATTGGTAAAACATATAAAGCAACTGCATTTTATCACAGCAACAGACCTAGGGTNCCNAATCAGGTANTAGCTTCNGTTCCACNAGGTCTAAATTGGAATCTTTTTCAAGGACCAGCCGTCAGAAGAGAATANACATTTAACACTTGGGATTATAANTGGAGATGGTANGATTGGGATTATGGTACTGGCGANGCTGGTAATAATGCTACTCANGAGTTGGATATTGCTAGATGGGCTTTNGGNGTNAATTATCCTNATAAAGTTGATGTATATGCAGGAAAATATCANTATTTAGATGATGGATGGACTATGTATGATACAATGGAAGCAAAGTTTAAATTTAGTAATGGAAAAATGATCACATGGGANGGACAAAGTAGAAATTCTTTTGAAAAGTCTAAAGAGGGTGGAAGAGGAACAAAAATATGGGGGTCAAAAGGTTCAGCATTTGTTAATAGATCAGGTTATCAAATTTATAACTTGAAAGATGAACTTATTTTTGACAGCCTATCAAATCAAAATATTAACAGATATTCATCAGCTGGAAATCAAGGTAATATGACAGAACNTCACATGAAAAACTTTTTTGATTCTATAAANACTGGAGAAAGTTTGAGATCTCCAATTGATGATGCTGTTATTAGTCAAAGTATGGTTCACTACGCAAATATTTCATACAGAGCTAATCAATCACTAATAATTGACGANATTTCTNCTCGAGTTAAAAGTAAAAAAGCAATGAAATTTTGGTCAAGGGATTATGAAAAAGGATGGGATATAAAAAAAATTAGCTAAGAGCTTTTAATCTTTCTAGTAATGGTGGATGGGAGTAATGAATAAAAACATAAAATGGATGTGGATGTAAGTTTGTAAGNNTATCAACTGAAAGTTTTTTGAGAGCNAATGATAAACTTTCACCNTCGTATGTTTTTTTAGCATATTCATCAGCTTCAAATTCATTTTTTCTACTTAAAATATTCATAAAAATACCTGTTATTAATCCAATTGGACTAAAAATAAAACTAAATCCAATTAGGCCTAAATGGAAAGCATTTATTTCAGCTCCAAGTGCAGCTGATATTTCAGGAAGTTGTAAACATAATTCAAATAAAAAACACATTACAGCTATTTGAATAATTGATAAAATCATTCCTTGTTTTATGTGATTTTTTTTGTAATGACCAACTTCATGTGCAAGTACAGCTACAAGCTCTTCCTCTGTATGTTTTTCAATTAAGGTGTCGAACAGGGCTATAGTTTTTTTTGGCCCAAATCCTGAAAAATATGCATTAGCTTTCGAGGATCTCTTAGATCCATCAATTACAAAAATGTTTTTTAATGAATACCCAATTTTATCTGAATATTGCTGAATTTTTGTTTTGAGTGATCCATCTTCCAGTGGACTTAATTTATTAAATATTGGTACAATTAAGCTTGTGTAAAACATACTAATGAATACAGTGAATATTGATAAACTTAGCCATAGCCAAAACCAAAAACCTTCACTGAAATAATTAAGAATTAAAATAGCTACAGCTAACAATAATCCTCCAATTAAAATTGACATCAAANTACCTTTTAAAATATCAGCTAAAAATGTTTTTTTAGTCGTTTTATTAAAACCAAATTTTTCCTCAATTATGAATGTTGAATAATAGTTAATAGGNATACTAACAAGCATGTTTAANAAATAGAAAAACAAGAAAAATATAGCTGAGTGTAAGAAGGGTGAACTAAATGTAGTATAAATGTAATCACTCACATATCCGTAGAAACCAGTAATTAAAATGATTAATGTAATGGTAATACTTAATGATGAAGATATTAGTGAAACTCTCCCACGAGCTTTTTTGTATTCTTTTGCTGTAGAATATTTTTTTCTATCATAGTAATCTTTGAGTGAATCAGGTATTTCATCATTCCAGTTTTTATCATTAACATACTCAAGAACACTTGAAAAAATAAAGTTTAAAAGAATTAAACCAATAAAAATATATAACCAAAACTCAGATGAAATCATTAAACAAAATTAATTATTAATCTCTTTAAAACTAAATTAATGTTTAGACTTTTTTTAGATTTGTGATTCAAACAAAATGCATCATTTCTTTAAAATAATATTTGTTTTACTTGCTTTTTCAATTTCATCGAAAAATAATTTTAATNTTGAAAAGCCTAATTTCATAATTTACTTATCTGATGATCAAGACTTTTTAGATTATAATATTTATGGAAANCAAAATGTACAATCNNATGGTGTTAATAGNTTAGCNAGAGAAGGANTAGTTTTTACAAACTTTCATACTGGACAAGCTATATGTGCTCCAAGTAGATCACAATTGTACACTGGTTTGTATCCACTGAAAAATGGAAGTTATGCTAACCATACTAATGTTAAGTCAAACACACTTACAATTGTACAACATTTAAAAAAAATTGGATATGAAGTGGGACTTGCTGGTAAAGACCATGTGGGCCCAATGCAAACATTTAATTTTGATTTCCACATCAAAAAAATTGAAAATAAAAACTTAGATCTTTTCAGGATCAAAAAATATTTAAAAAATATTGATAATCCTTTTTGTTTAATATTAGCATCCGACTACCCTCATGGCCCCCATCCATCAATCTCCTCATATAAAGTGTCTGATATCATCAAACATCCTTATGATTTCAGAGTTAATCCAAAAAAAACGGGTTACTATGAGTTTATTAAAAATGATGATATTCAATTAACATCAATTTTAAAAATTATTGACGATAGTAAATTAGCTGAAAACTCCGTTTTTATATACTTGGCTGATCATGGCTACAGCGGTAAGTTTACTTTGTATCAAAAAGGCATTAAAGTTCCTTTTATTATGAGGTGGCCAAATAAAATAGAAGCAGGTTCAATGAACAATTCTTTATTGACTATGGTGGATGTTCTTCCAACAATTTTAGATATTGCTGGTGGAGACTATAATAATTTTGATGGAAAAAGTTTTCTTCCAATTATTGAGAATGTTAAAGACGAGGTTAATAAATATATATATGGAGTTGCCACCAGGCAAAATATACAATCTACTTTTGTTTTTCCCTCAAGAATGGTTAGTGACGGAAAATTTAAATTAATCAGAAATTACAATTCAATTGAAGTGTATGATAAAAATTTGACTGATAATGAAAATATTAATCACTTTATTGAAATCGGGGCTAAAAAATTTTCCAATATTCCATATGAAGAATTATTTGATTTACAGCTAGATCCTTATGAAAAGAATAATCTAGCTAGAAATGAAAAATATTACGATATAAAGACTAAACTATCCATGGAACTTGATAATTGGATGATTGATCAGAAAGACTTTATAAAAATTGGAAAAATGCCNTTATTAAAGCCAACCCACAATAAATATGCTTTAGATCAAAATTCTGATTGGAAGATTGTTGANAATGATTTTATTGGTAAGTTNTCTCAGAAAGATTACATGGANACACATTATTAAACTATNATGAAAATTAAATTANTTTTTTTANTTATNTCNCTATTTGTTTTTTCACAAAATCATAGTGACCATANACAATGGAAATTGGAGGGAGCTGATCAAAGGATNAGNGAAATTAGAAAAGGCGATTTAAATNTTGAATTTATCACAGATTTGAAAATTGATGAAAATTCAAATTCATCAATTAATCTAAAGCTAGTTAATCATGATTTTAAGTTTGGAGTTTCTTTTACTCAGTTGCGAAGATTTTGGGGCCAAGAATATGGCGATTTATACTTAAAAAGATTTAAAGAGGTTTTTAATTATGCAACAATAGGAATGTATTGGCAATTGACAGATGAAAGGAGTAATTCAAAGTTTATGGATAATTATTACAAGGGAATATTAGATTGGAGTGAAAAGAACGATATTAGATTAAAGGGTCATCCTCTGATGTGGCATGAGGCAATGCCTAATTGGGTTAGAAATTTTAAAAATATTGAGGAACTAGATGGAATCATTAAAGAACACATGAAACGTTTAATTGTTTCATATCCTCAAATTAATGACTGGGATGTTTATAATGAACCTATTGGACCATTTAAACCACATATCCCACCAAGTTCAATTACAGAGTGGATTAATTATAAAGGTGGAATATATCCTGCCATGGTTGATTTATATGAATTTGTTGATAGTGTTGACCCCAATAAAAATTATTCAAATAATCATTATCATGCAAAAGATCCAGAGTTTTTCAAAATAAATGAATTTTTTATTGAAAAAAACTTGAATTACAGCTCCATCGGAATGCAAGCTCACATGCAATCAAATGATAATGTAATGTCTGAAGAGCAATTGTGGAATCAGATAGAGGATTATGCAATTCTTGGTAAAAATATTCAGTTTACTGAGATTACAGTAACAAGCTCTGAGAGATTTAATAATTGGAAGGACCACCAAGTTTTTCTCGCAAAAAGAGATGAAGCAATTGCCAATGGTGGGGAATTAAATTTAGAGAGTAAACCTGAATATGAAGAATATCAAGCAAATTATTTGAGAGATTTTTACACTCTAGCTTTCAGTCATCCAAGTGTTACATCAATTACTTTTTGGAATATGACAGATAAAAATGCTTGGAGAGGACATGCTGGAGGACTACTATTTAAAGATTTAAAACCTAAAAAAGCTTTCAGTACATTGAAATATTTGATTAAGGAAAAATGGGATACAAAGATCAACAGTACAATTAAATCAAATGAATTTAACTTTAATGGATTCTATGGTAAATATCAGGGTTCAATAACTATAAATAATAAAAGGCATACTTTTGAGTTTTATCATTCAAAAAACTCAAATGGTCCAATTAAAATCTATTTGTAGAAATAGTAAACTAAAAAAATAATTAAATAAACAAAAAGGTATAGTCTGTAATTATTTCTTGTTTTAATATATTCTTTATTTTCTGGATATAGATTGAATAAAAGACCTACAATCTCCTTCTTAAAAAGAGGTTTAATATTTATTTTCCAATCATTTGTTTGATATACAATTTTTCGAAATTTACTTCTGAAGAATGTACTGGGAATTCCCCATATAATTAAAATTATAAAAAGGATAGTCTTCATTAAAATATTAGTTTCGGAGTATTTTTAGTGTAATCTTGATAAGCTTTTAAATGACCCCATTTTTTTTCTCCACTTTCCTCTAGCTGTGGTATGCCGCTGACAAAGACTAATAACCAGTAGGTAAAAATTGGTGAGATTAAACTAATATATTCCCAGCCCTCGAGAGATGAATATGAAATTAATGCAATTCCTGCCCAAAGTGTAATTTCTCCAACGTAGTTTGGATGCTGAGANCGAGCCCAAAGACCTGTGTTAATAAACTTATCTTTATTTTTTGGGTCTTTTCTAAAAGCTGTTTTTTGATGGTCAGCAACTATTTCAAGAATAAAACCAACTAAAAAAGTTACAGCACCAATATAAAATAGTGGATTTAATTGAACCCCACTACCACTAGATATTGCTGTGATCGCACACATAGAACAAAAAGAAACCCACATAGCAGATATATTCCATACTAAAAAGAATCTTGTAAAAGATATTTTAAGCTCCCTGAATCTTTTATCCTCACCAGCTTTTTTAATTCTAAAAAATAAAAAACTTCCTAGCCTTACAGCCCAAATAATTATAAATGAAGCAAGGATTAAGTTTCCAATAATATTTTCAGAATTATTATTAAAAAAAAGAACNTAGCTTACAATTGATACATAAGTAAAGCTACCTGAGAGATCAAAAAACTTCTCTGTTTTTAGAAGATAGGCAGGTATAAAAAGTAACCAATGAATTAAAAAGGCAAGCAATACCGCATTTTGTACTAGCTCTAATCCTGTAAGAGTTGCCAAAAAGTATGAAAAACTTAAACAAGCAATGGAGAAGATTAAACGTAATGCCTTTTGTTTCATGTTACAATTTTATGTAATTTGAATTAAACAAAAAAATCTAAAACATTATAATTAAAATGAAAAAGTTTTTTATTCTATTATTCATTATTATTTCATGTTCATCTGACAGTTCAGATGCTGAAATTATCATTAATGATCCAGATCCAGATCCAGATCCTGACCAAACTGAAGAAAGTTTTAAAAAAATAGTTTCTGATAATTATAATTCAGATTTTAAGTTTGGTGCTACTCTGAATTATTTTCAGCTAAACTCAAATGTTGAGGAACTGTTTCTAAAAGAATTCAATTATACGACACCTGAGAATTCTTTTAAACAGACAATTGTTCATCCAGAACCAGGTGTTTGGAATTGGACAAGAGTTGAAGCCTTTCTAGATTTTGCTAACTCAAAAAATATTGAAATTAGAGTACATGGACCTATTGGTCCTCAATCATCCACATGGGCAAAAGAAGATAATAGAACACCTGAAGAGTTAAGTCAGNTATATGAGGAGTTTTTAATTGAGCTTTGTAAAAAAATCAATGGTGAAAGTAAAGTTAAGTGGATGGATGTAGTTAATGAAACTATTGCATCCAGTGGAGAATGGACAGATAAAAAAGAAGGTACTAATAAGTGGGAAAATCCCTGGACTCAAATTGGATCAAATAGCGATGGAATACCTCTTTATATAATTAAAGCATTTGAGATTGCAAATGAATATGCACCTAATATCAGCCTTATTTTCAATCAACATGCTGGAATGCAGCCTGAAATGTGGGATAAAGTAAAAGAAACAATTTTATACCTTAAAAATAAAGGTCTTAGGATAGATGGTCTTGGATGGCAAGGTCACTTAAGAGATAATGTTGTTTTAGCTTTGAATCAGGAAAAATTAAATTACTTGTCATCATTGATTGATTGGGCCCATCAAAATGATTTAGATTTTCATGTGACCGAAATTGATTATAGATTAGTAGGTACATCACCAACGAGTAATCAATTAAACAGACAAGCTCATGGTTATGCTAATATTGTAAAAACATTGATTTCAAAAAGAAATAATGGAGTAGTAACCTTTAATACGTGGGGAGTTTATGATAAAAATGAAATCTCAGACCATGAATTTAAATATATTTATGACTCTAATTTAAACCCAAAAAAGGCCGTTGATGAGCTTAAGAAAGCCCTAAAAAATAAAAGCACATCTTTAAATTATTTGGATTAAAAAACCNCAAGGTGGAAAACTTAAATCAAAATATAGAAAATCACTATCTCAAGGAAGAACTTTATGAAGACATTCTTAATCGTCTCAAAGAACAAGGTATTGATCTTAATGAGGTAAAAAGATCTGACATTGCAGGTGTTGATGAGTTTCATGTAAGAGGAGCGGCCGTATCAAAAGAACTTGCTGATAGTTTAAACCTAGAAGGAGCAACAGTTTTGGATGTTGGATGTGGTCTTGGAGGTCCATGTCGAATGCTTGCTGATGAGTATAATTGTCAAGTCACAGGTCTAGACCTTAGTAAAGAATACATAAGGACAGCTAAGGAACTTTCTAAACTTGTAAAGTTAGATAGTAAGACATCATTTATACAAGGAGATGCCACAAGCCTTCCATTTGAGGATAATACGTTTGATGTAATCTGGACTCAGCATGTTCAAATGAATATTCCAAATAAGGAAAAGTTCTATTCCGAAATAAGTCGAGTTCTTAAATCTGGAGGACATTTTCTTTATTATGAAATATTAAAGAAAGGAGATGGAGAAGTTAATTACCCTATGCCATGGGCGAGTACATCTGAAATAAGTTTCCTTTTTAAAGAAGCAGAAATGGATAATTTTTTAACGAAATTTGGTTTGACAAAAGAGCAATCTAATGATCAGACCATATATGGTATTGATTTTTTAGATGCACTCTTTGCAAAATTGAAAGAATTTGGACCTCCGAAAATAGGGTTAAATGCTCTTATGGGTGAAACTACTAAGCAAAAACTTGTCAATGTTCTTGGACACCTGAAAAGTGGTGAATTAGAACTAAAAAGTGGAGTTTATAAAAAATAAACTGTTACCAAAAATGTGTAAAATCAATAAATAAAGGTAAAGAGGCTTATTCTTCAACGACAATTTATTTTAAAATAAAAAACCCCACTTAACAGGTGAGGTTTTGATTGGTGGAGTCGGAGGGATTCGAACCCTCGTCCAAACGACTGAAACATTAGCTTTCTACAAATTTAGTTTTCACTTAGTTTTCGATAATGTTCTAGCTGAAAACTACACAAACACTACTTAGCTTCAAAATTTCAAATAACTATCGAAGCATTAGTTATTCTATGTTAACATTATGGTGTCTCATATAAAGTCATTGTCAACAAAAATAACTTTGAGACATCTCGCTTTCCTACCTGGTAGGACGTGGCTAAAACCTACTATAATTCAGTCTTATGCAGCAAGAGCGTATTTATTTTCGCCATTTAAAGTTTTTAGTTGATATTAACGAGCTATAACTAATCGCTCGATTTGCTTACCAATACTACTAAATCGCTGTCAAATCCAGTCGACCCCAAAATTTCAATGAACAAATGGAGAGNAAAAATAATAAATACTATTAAATAGCAGATTTAATTTTAAGTAGTTTAACTAAAAGATTTTCTAATTTTTCAAGTGGAAGCATATTTTTTCCATCACTTTTAGCATTTTCTGGAGATGGATGAGTTTCAATAAAAAGCCCATCTACACCCGATGCTATACCAGCTTTAGCAATTGTTTCTATAAGTTCAGGATTACCGCCAGTAACCCCTGATGGTTGATTTGGTTGCTGAAGTGAATGAGTTACATCTAAAATGACAGGTGCGAATTCTTTCATTTTAGGGATTCCTCTAAAATCAACAATTAAATCTTGGTAACCAAACATACTTCCTCTTTCAGTAATTATTACTTTATCGTTACCGGAATCTTTAGCCTTATCAACTGCAAATTTCATGGATGTAGGATTCATAAATTGCCCTTTTTTAATATTAACAATTTTAGATGTTTGNGCTGCTGCTACAATTAAATCTGTTTGCCTTGCTAAAAAAGCAGGTATTTGAAGAATATCTACATGATTTGCAGCTAGGTTAGCATCTTTAACTTCATGAATATCAGTTGTTGTAGGTATTGAAAAACTGTTGCCAATATTTTTAATAATCTCTAAGGCCTTTTCATCACCAATACCAGTAAAACTATCTATTTTACTCCTGTTAGCTTTTTTGAAACTTCCCTTGAAAACAAAGTTGATATCAAGTTTCTTAGAAACTTTATGAATTTTCTCAGCAATTTCAAATGCTATCTGTTCACTTTCTACAGCACATGGACCAGCAATCAGTAAAAAAGAATTCTTTTTATTAAATAAATGATTAAACTTAATCATGCCGCAAATGTATAGAAATATTATGTTTTTTTTGTTAATTCATACAACTTGCCATCTTCAAGTCTTAATGTTCTTTTTGGGAAATTAGAAATCATATCGTAATCATGAGTAGCCATTAAAATTGTACTTCCTTGATTATTTATTTTGATAAGTAAATTCATAATTTCTTTACTAGTTCCAGGATCCAAATTCCCTGTTGGCTCATCTGCTAAAATCAAATTTGGTTTATTTAGTATTGCCCTAGCAATTGATATTCTTTGTTGTTCACCACCCGAAAGTTGATATGGCATTCTGTCTTTTAAATTTATCATTCCAACTTCATTTAAAACCTCATCAATTCTCTCATTAATTTTTTGTTTATCTTTCCAGTCAGTTGCTTTTAAAACAAATTCTAAATTCCTGTAAACTGATCGATCTGAAAGAAGTTTAAAATCTTGAAAAATAATACCTATTTTTCTTCTTAAAAATGGAATTTGATTTTTTTTAATTTTACTAATATCTTTCCCATCAATTATTGATTTCCCTGACTCTATAGGTATGTCACAATAAATAGATCTAATTATACTGCTTTTTCCACTGCCAGTCTTCCCAATTAAATATGTAAAATCAGCTTGTGAAATTGAAAAATTTAAGTTATGAAGGATATTAGTTTTACTAATCTTCAAGGAAACTTTATCAAAAACAATTATTTCAGNATTCATTGCNATATCATTNTAAAGTTATTAATTCATTTTAATTTTTTTCAGTTTTTTAACAATTGTTNAAAATAATGTGATATGTAAAAATAAAGTAAGTCAAAATCAAATTAATTATCCATATTTGCCAAAAAAAAAATGTGCGGTATTGTTTGTGCGTTAAATATCAAAGAAAATTCTGAAAAGCTTAGACCTAATGTATTGGAGATGTCAAAAAAACTTAGGCATCGTGGACCAGATTGGAATGGAATCTATTCTGATGAAGATGTTATCTTAGCTCATGAACGTCTCGCAATTGTTGATCCAAAATCTGGAAAGCAGCCCCTTTTTAGTCAAGATGGAAGATATATCCTTGCTGCCAATGGAGAAATTTATAACCACAATGAATTAAGAGAAGATTTAGAAAAAAATTATAATTTTTTAACTAAATCTGACTGTGAAGTTATTATTGCTCTTTTTGATGAGAAAAGAGAAAGATTTATTGATGAATTAAATGGGATATTTGGATTTGTGATTTATGATAAGGTTGAAAAAGAATTTTTAGTTGCTAGAGATCATATTGGAATTATACCTCTTTACATGGGTTGGGATGATGTAGGGACATTATTTATTTCCTCAGAACTAAAAGCTTTGGAAGGAAGATGTAAGAAAATTGAAATTTTTCCACCTGGTCATTATATGTCTGGTAAAGATTGCAAATTGAAAAAGTGGTATAAAAGAGATTGGATGAAATATGAAAATGTAAAGAATAATAATACAAGTATTGATTCTTTAAAAAAATCCCTTGAGGATGCTGTTTACAGGCAATTAATGAGTGATGTTCCATATGGTGTTCTTTTGTCTGGAGGATTAGATTCATCAATAACTTCTGCGTTAGCTAAAAAATTTTCCAAAAAGAGAATTGAAACAAAAAACACTGAAGATGCTTGGTATCCCCAATTACATTCTTTCTCTGTTGGCTTAGAGGGTTCACCAGACTTGAAAGCTGCAAAATTGGTTGCAGATAAAATTGGCTCAATTCACCATGAAATTAATTTTACTATTCAAGAAGGTTTAGATGCAATTAAGGATGTTATATATCACATAGAAACTTATGATGTAACAACTGTTAGAGCATCGACTCCCATGTATTTAATGGCAAGAGTTATTAAATCTATGGGTATCAAAATGGTACTTTCGGGAGAGGGTGCTGATGAAATTTTTGGAGGTTACTTATATTTTCATAAAGCCCCAAACTCTGAAGAATTTCATAAGGAAACTGTAAGAAAAATTGATAAGTTATACCAATACGATTGTCTGAGGGCAAACAAATCACTAGCTGCNTGGGGAATTGAAGGTAGAGTACCTTTTTTAGATAAAGAATTTATTGATGTTGCAATGAGACTAAATCCAGATGATAAAATGATTAAAAGTGATAGAATGGAAAAATGGGTTTTAAGAAAAGCTTTTGAATCATACTTACCTAGTGAGGTTGCATGGAGACAAAAAGAACAGTTCAGTGATGGGGTCGGATATAGTTGGATTGACAGTTTAAAAGAACTTGTAAATAATGAAGTTTCTGATAAAGAATTTAAGGATGCTTCAACAAGATTTCCTTTTCAAACTCCACAAAATAAAGAGGAGTACTATTACAGATGCATTTTTGAAGAACATTTTCCCTCCAAAACAGCCGCGGAAACGGTACCATCAGTACCATCAGTTGCATGTAGTACACCAATAGCTATAGAGTGGGATAAATCATTCAAAAATCTCAATGATCCCTCGGGAAGATCAGTCCAAAATATACACAACGATTCCTATTAACTTTTTAAGCTAAAATTGTTAATAACTTCCTCATATACATCTCTGTAAAAAAGTCATTTTAAGGGGTTTTTCGAGTATATTTGTAAAAGAACTAAAAACTATCCCAAAAAACACAATGACAACAGATAAAAATCAAAATTATTCTGCTGATAGTATACAGGCCTTAGAGGGCATGGAACATGTCAGAAAAAGACCCTCAATGTATATCGGAGATGTTGGTGTGAGAGGTCTTCATCATTTAGTTTATGAAGTCGTAGATAACTCAATAGATGAAGCAATGGCAGGTCATTGCAATAAAATTTCCGTAATTATAAATGAAGATGACTCTATTTCCGTTGAAGATGATGGAAGAGGTATCCCTGTTGGAATTCATCAAAAAGAAGGTGTTTCTGCTTTGGAAGTTGTTATGACAAAAATTGGAGCAGGTGGTAAATTTGACAAAGATTCCTATAAGGTATCAGGTGGCTTGCACGGAGTAGGAGTGTCAGTTGTAAATGCTTTGTCTGATCATTTAACAGCTGTTGTATATAGAGATGGAAAAATATGGCAACAAGAATATGAAAGAGGAAAATCACTTTATCCTGTTAAAGAAACAGGTAAGTCAGACAAAACCGGAACACTAGTTACTTTTAAGCCTGATTTATCAATTTTTAAAGATGTAGAAAAGTATAATTATGAAACTTTAGCTAATAGGATGAGAGAGCTATCTTTTCTGAATAAGGGAATCCATGTTACTTTAACAGATAAGAGAAAAAAAGTTGACGGAGAATTTGTCAGTGAAAGCTTTCATTCAAAAGATGGTTTAAAGGAGTTTATTTCATTTCTTGATGAAAATAGGGAACCTNTAATTCCTGAGGTTATCTCCATTGAAGGAGAAAAAAATAATGTACCTGTAGAAATTGCAATGGTCTATAATTCCTCCTTCAATGAAAATATTCATTCCTACGTGAACAACATAAATACACATGAGGGTGGAACTCATCTCTCTGGATTTAGAAGAGGGCTAACGTCAACATTAAAAAAATATGCGGATTCATCGGGGTTATTAGATAAAGTTAAGTTTGAGATTTCAGGTGATGATTTTAGAGAAGGCTTGACTGCAATAATTTCCGTTAAGGTAGCTGAACCTCAATTTGAAGGACAAACCAAAACTAAGCTAGGAAATAAAGAGGTTTCTTCTGCTGTTTCTCAAGCAGTTTCAGAAATGCTTCAAAATTATTTGGAGGAGCACCCTAATGAGGCCAAGATTATTGTTGATAAGGTAGTGCTTGCTGCTCAAGCTAGACATGCTGCTAGAAAAGCCAGAGAAATGGTTCAAAGAAAGACTGTTATGGGAGGCGGAGGATTACCTGGTAAATTATCTGATTGTTCAGAGCAAGATCCAGCTTTATGTGAAATTTTCTTGGTTGAGGGTGACTCTGCTGGTGGTACTGCAAAGCAAGGTAGAGATAGAAATTTTCAGGCAATTCTTCCACTGAGAGGAAAAATTTTAAATGTAGAAAAAGCAATGCAACATAAAGTTTTTGAAAATCAAGAAATTATAAATATTTATACAGCTCTTGGAGTAACAGTTGGTACTGAGGAGGATAGCAAAGCTTTGAATCTTGAAAAGTTAAGATATCACAAGATTGTAATAATGTGTGATGCTGATGTTGATGGGAGTCATATTTCCACTTTAATCTTAACATTTTTCTTTAGATATATGAGAGAATTAATTGAAAGTGGACATGTTTACATAGCTACCCCTCCATTATATCTGGTTAAAAAAGCCTCTAAAAAGGAATATGCTTGGTCTGATGATGATAGAGATAAGCTTATGGAAGATTTTGGAACTGGAAGCTCTGTTCAAAGGTATAAGGGATTGGGTGAAATGAATGCAATTCAGCTTTGGGAAACAACAATGAATCCAGATTCTAGAACTTTTAGAAAGGTAACAATTGATAATGCTGGGGAAGCAGACAGAGTATTTTCAATGTTGATGGGGGATGAGGTTCCACCAAGAAGAGATTTCATTGAAAGAAATGCTACTTACGCCAATATCGACGCTTAATTTTATTATATGAAAGTAACTATAGTTGGAGCAGGTAATGTTGGAGCCACAGCAGCAGATGTNATTGCATCTAAAGGAATTGCAGATCANGTTGTATTATTAGATATTAAAGANGGTTTTGCTGAGGGAAAAGCATTAGACTTAATGCAAACAGCTACGACCAAAGGTTTTGAATCCATTATTACAGGAACTACAGGAGATTACTCTCTCACTAAGGACAGTGATGTTGTTGTGATCACATCAGGAATTCCTCGAAAACCGGGTATGACTAGAGAAGAACTAATTGGAATTAATGCAAATATTGTTAAAGATGTTTCCTCCAGTATTCTCAAATATAATAAGGAACCAATCATCGTAATGGTTTCAAATCCAATGGATACCATGACATATCTTTCATTAAAATCTACTGGTCTAAATCCAAAAAAAGTCATTGGTATGGGTGGAGCATTAGATAGCTCAAGATTTAAAACATATCTTTCTTTGGCTTTAAATAAACCACAAAAAGGGTTAGATGCTATGGTTATAGGAGGTCATGGAGATACAACAATGATACCAATGCATAGATTTGCAAAATACAATGATGAGCCAATATCAAAATTACTTTCCAATGATAAAATTAGTGAGGTTGTTAAATCAACAATGGTAGGAGGTGCTACCTTGACCAAACTTTTAGGTACATCTGCTTGGTATGCTCCAGGGTCATCGATAGCTTATTTAGTTGATTCAATTCTAAATGATAAGAAAAAAATAATTCCGTGTTCTGTCTTGCTCGACGGTGAGTACAATCATAGTGATATATGTATAGGTGTTCCTTGTATAATTGGAAAAAATGGTGTTGATGAAATAATTGAACTCGATTTAAATGAATC
>FUFK010039022.1_pt1 | contig 19774 bp, 15 predicted proteins | sample 1021851 | NCBI WGS metagenome assembly FUFK01 (sample SAMEA51879418, study PRJEB19060) | metagenome
GTTCCTAAATCAATTCCTACAACCTTACCCATGGGTAAATTCTCATATTTAATATTCTCCATAATCGGTCATCGGCGTCATTATTGTTACTCAAAGACGAGGTGTGGTTCCCGAACAGATCGTTATTTTTTAAGAAAAAAATTCTAAACATGATTTCAAGTAAGACATCTTTTATTGCATTAATCGGCAATCCAGTAAGCCATTCCTTGTCACCGATTATGCAAAATGCTGCCCTTCAATATTTAGGCCTAGATTTAATTTATATCGCTATACCTTGCAAAGATGAAGATCTNGANTTGGTTNTGAATTCTTTGAAAAAAATTAATTGCAAAGGTTTAAATATTACAATTCCTCATAAAGAAAAAGTATTTAACCTATGTAGTGAAATTTCTCCTATTGCAAGCGAACTAAAAGCAATTAATACTCTAAGATTAAATTCTGAAAGAGAATGGAGCGCAACTAATACAGATGTAGATGGATTTATTTATCCGTTAAAAACATTAAACTTAACAAAAAAGGAATCGTTAGTTCTTGGCTCAGGTGGTGCAGCACGATCTGTTATTCAAGGATTAATAAATTTAAATCTTTCAAGAATTTCAGTAGTATCGCGGAACAAATCATCACTAGATGAATTAATAAAAAATTTTGAAAATCAAATTAAACTTGAGGGTTTTTTAAGTAACGATAATCGAACCCAAAATTTGATTGAAGAAGCAGATTTAGTTGTAAATACAACGCCAGTAGGAATGAAAAAAGCAAAATTTGAAATGGATGTATTGCCATTTGGAGAGTCTTTTTGGAGATCTCTTAACTCTAAGACAATTGTTTATGATTTAATCTACAATCCTGCTCCAACACATCTATTGAAATTTAGCGCCAACAAAGGATGTATGACTATTGATGGTTTGCAAATGCTTATTGCTCAGGGATTAAAATCATTATCATTTTGGACAAATGGCTTAGAAGTACCTTTTCATATTATGAATGACGCAATCAAAAATTATCTTTAAAATAAATTATGCTAACTTCGAGGAACTGCACATCATGATGTAAGGTTATAGGTGAACAGACGCTCATTACATTATTTGATGAGCCAAAGACCTCGTCTGAAACTATGAACGATCAACAATCTTATTATGAAACCATGTACATCCTCCGCCCAGATATCGCGGAAGATGAAGTAAATAACCATATTGATAAATATAATAAACTTTTAGAAGAATTTGGCGGTAACATCCTCGATAGTCAAATGAGGGGCAAAAGAAGATTAGCCTATCAAATATCAAAACATAGAGAAGGAATTTACGTTCAACTAAGTCATCAAGGCGATGGACAACATATATTCAAAATTGAAAAAGCAATGAGACTTAGTGAAGATGTCATAAGATACATGACCGTTAAACAAGAAGGACCTTTACCAACTCCAAAACCTTCTACTAAGAAATCAACTCAAGAAGATGATAAAGAGAATCCAGAAACTAAAGTTGAATCTAAGGAAAAACAACCAGTTGTAAGCGCAGAGGATTCAACTTCTGGGAAAGATGATAATGAATCCAAAGAAAATGCAGAATCTTAAATATTAATCTTTGGTTTTTAAATTTAACTCAGCCCAAATTTTATTAGACATACCCCACATATAAATAAAACCCTCTGCTAAAGAATGTTTAAAAACATCATCTTTGCTGTAAGTTGCCAAATCTTCCCTATAAAGTGAATTATTTTCTGATATTCTCCCAATTACTATTGCGTTCCCTTTGTGAAGTCTAATTTTTACTCTTCCATTAACTGAAGTTTGAGTCGATGAAATAAATGCATCTAAGCTATCTTTAAGAGGTCCAAACCAAAAACCTTGATAGACTAATTGACCCCATTTTTTTTCTACTATTCCCTTAAAGTCGACAACATCTGGGTTTAACGTAATACTCTCTAATTCTTTGTGAGCCTTGATTAAAAGTAAGAGGCCTGGTGTTTCATATATCTCTCTACTTTTTATCCCCACTACTCGATCTTCAATCATATCTATTCTCCCAAAACCATGCACACCAGAAAGATCATTTGCTTTTTTAATAATCTCTACTGGAGTTAAAAATTCATCATTAATTCCAACTGGAAACCCATTTTTAAAAATAATTTCTATATCTTGAGGTGAATCAGGTGCATTATCAATTGATGATGTCATCGCAAATATATCTTCAGGTGCTTCTTGCATTGGGTCTTCTAAAATCCCTGCTTCAATACTCCTACCNAGNAAGTTAACGTCTATTGAATATGGTGATTTTTTTGATACTGGTGCAGGAATACCAAATTTTTCTCCATACACTATTGCCTCTTCCCTACTCATATTCCACTCCCTTGCAGGAGTAATTATTTTCAAATCAGGNCCTANAGCATTAATTGCTAAATCAAATCGAACTTGATCATTNCCTTTACCAGTNCATCCATGNGCNACTGCATCAGCATTAATNTCTCGAGCAATATTTACGAGATTTTCAGCAATTAAAGGCCTTGCAAGAGCTGTAGATAAAGGATATTTATCTAAATATAATGCGTTTGCTCTAATAGCTGGAAAAGCGTATCTCTCNNCAAAACTATTAACTAAATTACCAATGATTGATTTAGATGCACCAGAATTCAAAGCTTTTTGCCTAATAAGTTCCAAATCCTCGCCTTGTCCAAGATCTGCTACAAAAGTAACCACTTCTGAAATTCCATATTCATTCTTTAAGTATGGAATGCAAACGCTCGTATCTACCCCGCCAGAATAAGCCAGTACAACTTTTTTTACTTGCTGCATCTAAATTTGCTCCATTAATTTAAAATTTTTGAGTAATTAAGAATTTGAAACCTTATTTAAAACTAATAATATTGTAACTAAAAGAGCTGGACCAAAAACTAGTAACAAGAGAAGAAAGTTATTAATTATTAAAACACTAGGACTAAAGTATCCAATAAGTTTAAATAATCCAGACAGCAATAATGAAATTAGCCAGATAAAAAAGTATTTTAAATTTGCTTTATCAAACAAAGTTTTTCGAGTGCATCATTATGTATTATCTTATATATAGAACATACTATATAAATGGACTCAAATAAACTAAAACTTAGATTAGACGATATTTCTGAAGTCAACCCTGCTTTAACTTGCTACCACAGAGATGATCCAGCTCCTGTTTTGCCATTAAGAGATGAACCTGATCTGCTATCTTGGCTTGAAAATACGGGAAGACTTGTCGCAGAAAAAGAAGGAGATTCACAAGAAATTAGTACTATCGAAGAAGAAGAACTTTCAGCACTAATGGGAGAAAAAGAAGACTATAAGACTGAAGAAGACCCTTCAGAAGATGATTGGGAAGATTAAACAGTTTAACTTTAAATCGTTATTAACCTTAAATACTTTTGCNTTAATAGTAACATCCTATTTTTTTAATAATTTTATTCTTGTAGGAGTTTTCATATTATTTTTTTTTATTTCTTTATTAACAACAAAGAATGGTTTAAAAATAATCAGAAAATTAAATTTTCTTCAAAAGATTAGAACTGAAGGTCCTGCTAATCACTATAAAAAAAGTAATACCCCAACGATGGGTGGGATTTTTATGATAGTCCCTTTCTTAGTTTTTCTTTTGATAATAACTATAAATTTAAGTTCTCTAAAATTATTTCTTTTATTACTGACTATTCTTGGTTTCTTTTTTATAGGTTTTTTAGATGATTATTTAAGTATCAAAAACAAAGAAAATACAGGGTTAAAAACAAGAGAGAAATTTATTCTGCAAAGTATCATCTCAATAATTTTTATATTGNTAGCCTATGAAAAAAATTTAATAAATCCATTNATAACAGTATCTGACTCNTGGGGAATAAANATGAATATTTTCATATTGCCAATTTCTTTTTTAGTACTAGTTGGCATAAGTAATTCAGTAAATTTGACTGATGGACTAGATGGATTAGCAGCTGGATGCAGTGGGATTGTTTTTTATGGATTGGGAACAGAAATATTAATGAAAGAACAGCAAGAACTTTTTGTTTTTAGCATCCTGTGTTATTCAATGTCTGGCATATGCTTAGGTTTTCTCAAATACAACAGTAATCCTGCAAAAATATTTATGGGTGACACAGGATCTTTAAGTATTGGTGCAATTCTTGGTTATATAGCTTTATTAACCGATAGCATTTTTACATTATCTATTTTCTCAGGAATATTTATTATTGAATCATTATCAGTAATGATTCAAGTAGGTTTTTTTAAAATTACAAAAAAATTATTTCACAGAGGAAAACGCATATTTTTAATGGCCCCACTGCACCACCATTTTGAACTTCAAGGAGTTAAGGAAGAAAAAATAGTTGAAAATTTTTGGAAAATCAACATTTTACTTGTAATTTTAGGTATAGTTTTAAAAATAAATCTTTAAAAAATTTGTTATGAGTTTTTTTACATGGAAAGATAATGGATTAACTAGTGATTGCTCAAGTCTTGATGCAATGGCATCAAGATTTGAAGAAACTGCTAACTTAATGAAAAAACTCTCTAAAAAAGGTTTCAAGCTTAAGAAAACACATAACAACCAGCTAATTCTTCACCATGATCCTAAAGTATTTGATCAATGGGGTTTTATTAGTGAAGAACTTCCTTTTAAACAACTCTGCTTAATATCAGATGAAGAATAACTATTATGGTTTGAAAACTCTTCTGTAAGTATTGATAAATAACTGCGTACATGAGTGTTCCAACTAAAATGTCTGTTAACACCCTCAATCCCATTTCTACTCCATAATTTCCACTGATCATTATTAGAGATTCCTTTTTCAAGAATAATTTTTAACTCATTTATATCAGTAACATCTACTAAAAGTCCGTTTTCACATTTCGAGCGAATTTCTTTTGGACCTCCATCATTGGTTGAAACTATTGGTAATCCACATGAAGAAGCTTCAAGAAGGGTTAAACCAAAAGGCTCTGTTAAAGCTGGATTTACAAATACACCTCCTCTGCTAGCAGCCCACCTATATAAAGCAGGAATCTGACTTGGAAAATGTTTTTTTGGATAGGCTACCTTTCCATACAAATTATATCTATCAATCATTTCAAAAATATTACTAAACACTTCTTTTTGATGAGAGTCAAGTTTTGAAGTACTCTCTCGACAGCCTAAGATCAAAATTAAGTTAGTTTTTCTTTTTAATTTTTCAGATCTTCCATATGCCTCAATCAAAGATGGAATATTTTTTCTTCTTACAGCTCTAGAAATATTTAATAATGGAGGTTTAGTAGAATCCTTTAGAAAAGGGTGCATCATATTATCAATTTCAGCTGTCTCTGTTGTCGAGTGAATATGATGAAACTTGTTATGATCAACGCCAGGAGGAATTACTCTGGCTTTGTGAGATGAAAAAGAAGAATATTGGGAATATTGATAAACTGACTCTTGTTTAGTGCTTGTAACAACAATATCTGCGGACTTTAACGCTTTTTCTTCTGCCTCAATTCTTTTACTTATTGCATATAGGTTTTCTATCTGATTACTTTTTAAACCAGTATCAAGCAATTTCCTTTTTTTCTCTCGTCCTAAAGAATGACCAGTAAAAATAAGTGGAACTTTTAAAGATTTACTTAATTTAACTCCTACATATCCAGCATCTGCATAATGTGCATGAATAAAATTTGGCTTTTCATTTATTTGATAGTAAGAGATAAGTCTTTGAGTTAAATGATCTAAATAAGGCCAAAGCAATTCCTTTCTTAAATATTTATTAGGTCCAAATTTGAATCTTAAAATTCTAACTCCCGGATCTACAAATTCTTCTTCTTGAGAATATTCATCATCTACTTGAGGATCTTTAATTAAACGAGTAACTAAATCTACTTGATCAACTTCTGAAGTATTAGCCAAACTTTTAACTAATTCTAAAACATATTGTGTTTGCCCTCCTGTATCTGCATCCCTACCTAATTCAAGATTTTTAGAGCGTATAAGACCATGTAAATGTAAATGTAAAAATTTAAATCTCATTCAGCAAATCCTCCGTTAAAAGGCCTTTAATACAAATAAACTGAATTTCCAAAGGAAATATTAAGAAAGCATTATGATTTGAAAAATTTTTAAACAAAAATTTTTCAAAAAGCAGATGAAGACTGAAATAATAGCTCTAAAAAAAGACTTTGATTTTACTTAGATAATTAAAAATACAAAGAAATACAACAAAGATTTTTTATTTAAGAACTTTTTTAAGATATTTTGCTGTATGGCTTGTGGGATGTTTTGCTACATCTTCAGGAATACCTTCTACTATTATTTCTCCACCTTTATCTCCTCCATCAGGTCCTAAATCAATAATCCAATCAGAGCATCTAATTACATCTAAATTATGTTCGATAACAATTACAGAATTACCTTTATCCACTAAACGTTGTATCACATCCATTAATTTATGAACATCATAAAAACTTAGGCCTGTAGTTGGTTCATCAATCAAATACAGAGTTTTTCCAGTAGCTCTTTTGGATAATTCTGTAGCTAACTTAACTCTTTGAGCCTCTCCACCAGATAATGTAGGAGCAGGTTGGCCCAATTTGACATATCCTAAACCAACATCCACAAGAGTAGATAATCTATCAGAGGCTTGAGGTATGGCAGAAAAAGTTTCAGAAGCTTGTTCAACTGTCATCTCTAAAACATCAGATATATTGTAGCCTTTATATTTAACTTGAAGAGTTTCCCGATTAAAGCGAGCTCCTTTGCATACTTCGCATTGAACATATACATCAGGTAAAAAATTCATTTCAATAACGTTAACTCCCTGGCCTTTACAAGCTTCACATCTTCCTCCTTTCACATTAAAACTAAATTGGCCAGCCTGATAACCTCTTGCTTTAGCTTCCACTGTTGCTGTAAATATTTGCCTTATAGGATCAAAAGCACCTGTGTAGGTAGCAGGGTTTGATCTTGGTGTTCTCCCTATTGGAGATTGATCAATAACGATAACTTTATCAATTGCCTTTATACCCTTTAACTCTTCTACTCCTTGGGGAAAAGGAACTTTTAATCCTAAAGAATGACACAAGGCAGGATGAAGCAATTCATTTATCAAGGTACTTTTCCCACTACCGCTAACACCTGTTATGGAAACTAATTTTCCTAAAGGAAATTCTACAGAGACATTCTTTAAATTATTTTTAGAACAATTATTTAAAATTAGACTTTTTTTAACAGATGATCTACGTTCTTTTGGAGTAGGAATCGACTTCTTGCCACTAAGATAAGCTCCAGTTAATGATCTTTCTGATTTCAAAACATCTTGATATGATCCCTTAGCAATAATTTCTCCACCATAAATACCTGCACCTGGGCCTATGTCTACTAAATAATCTGCAGATTTCATAGTATCTTCGTCATGTTCAACAACAACTAAAGTATTACCAAGGTCTCTTAAGCTTTTTAATGTTTCTATTAATCTGTCATTATCTCTTTGATGTAAACCAATGCTTGGTTCATCTAAAACATATAAAACTCCAGTAAGGCCAGCACCTATTTGGGTTGCTAATCTAATACGCTGTGCTTCTCCGCCAGACAAAGTCATTGCTGGTCTATCTAAAGTTAAATAATCTAAACCAACATTAATTAAAAACTTCAAACGTAAACGAATTTCTTTTAAAACTAATTCACCTATCTGCTTTTGTTTTTCTGATAAAGATATATTTTCCTTCTTATCCTTACCTAATCCCATAATGCGCTCAACATGAATTAGCGTTTCCGAAACGCTTATAGATGTTAAGTCAGTAATATTGTATGGACCAAGTTTGACAGCCAATGCCTCAGGTCTTAATCTTTTTCCAGAACATGTCTTACAAGGCACTAACTCTAGGTACTTTTCTAATTTTTGTTTGACTGATTCTCCGTTCGCTTCACTCAATTGTCTTTCTAGTATTGGTAATATGCCTTCAAAAGGTCTTTCAAAACCATTAGAAGTTTTAAAACGACTATCAGCTTGAATTAATATTGGTTTATCTGATCCGAAAAGTAGAACTTTTTTTTGCAAATCACTTAAATCTTTCCAAGGAGTTTTTAATTCAAAACCATAAGCTTGACCTACAGAATAAAGTAAAGAGAAATAATAAGTATTATCTTTTTCACTCCAAGGAGCTATTGCAGCATAAATAGGTAATGTTTTATCTGGTATAACTCTATCCGCAGTAAATTTTTTTAAATAACCAATCCCATGACAGTCTGGACATGCCCCATATGGGCTATTGAAAGAAAATAATCTAGGGGAAAGTTCTTCAACAATAGAACCATGTACAGGACATGCATAATTTTCTGAGTAAAGTTTTTCTCTCTCTAGGTTAGGAGGTAAGTTTTCGCCTTTTTTTGGAACAACCTCAACTATTGCTAAACCATCACCTCTTTTGAGAGAAGTTTGTAAAGAATCATTTAGTCGTTCTTGTATGCCTTCTCTAGAGATCAATCTATCTACTACTACTTCTATATTGTGGATTTGATTCTTATCTAATTCAATGCTATCAGCAAGTTCTCTTACTTCACCGTTAATTCTTACCCTCGCAAAGCCCTCAGCAGCTAGTCCACTTATTAATTTTGTATGTGTTCCTTTCTTCCCTCTAACAACAGGAGCCAACAGTTGGTACCTTGTGCCTTCTGGTAAAAGAAGAATTTGATCTACCATTTCATCAATTGTTTGAGGTGCAATTGGAATCCCGCAGTGATGACAATGCGGTTCACCAGCACGCCCAAACAACAGTCTCAAATAATCTTGTATCTCTGTTACTGTTCCAACTGTTGATCGGGGGTTATGACTTGTAGATTTTTGATCAATTGAAATTGCAGGTGATAAGCCTTCAATATTATCAACATCTGGTTTATCAACTTGACCCAAAAATTGCCTTGCGTACGCCGAAAGGCTCTCAACATATCTCCTTTGACCTTCAGCAAAAATCGTATCAAAAGCTAAAGAACTTTTACCACTTCCACTCACACCTGTAAAAACTATGAATTTATTCCTTGGAAGAGACAAATTAATATCTTTTAAATTATGCTGACGCGCTCCTCTAATAATAATTGAGTTATCTGGTTCAGAATTACTGACCATGTTTAAATCTAAAAATGGTTAAGAAAACCATTATAGTGGAATTTTTTTTATTTTATGCAGCTGCTCGTTCAATGAGTCTAGAAGCATAATCATTTACTTCATCAGAATCTCCACCAATAAGTTCTACTAATTCACACTTTCTTTGTTTTTTTGTAGTTAATTTTGATATTGAAGTAAAAGTTACTCCATCAATTACGCTTTTGGTAACTTTAAAATGAGCTAATCCTCCAGCTGCTAAAAATGGCTGATGTGTAATACATAAAACCTGTTGATCTTTAGAAATTTTTTTAATTAGATCAACCAAAGAAAATAAAGATTTACCACTTAAACCATTATCAATTTCATCCAAAAAGAAGGTATTCGCTTTTTTGGAAATACTTGATTTAATGGCTAATAAAAATCTTGACATTTCTCCACCAGAAATAACATTTGATAATGGAGCAAGCTTCTGATCAGGATTAGCAGAAAACAAAAAATTTATATTATCAATTCCATCTCCAGTGGGCTCAGATTCTGAAAATTGAATTGAAAAATTTGCATTTTCTAACCCTAGATTTCTTAATATGGAAATAACTGAATCCTGCAACTGTTTAGCAATTTTTTTTCTTTCATTGGATTGAATAAGAAATAAAGAATTTAAATTACTTTGTAAGTTTTTGATTTCATTTTCNATNTTATGAATCTCATTATCTTGATCATTTTTTTGAAAANAACTCCTTAATTGATTTCGCTTTTCGATTAATTTAGGTAGATCCATTAAAAACGTTCTTTCAAGATTTTTTAAAAAAAATAATCTTTTTTGTATTTCTGAAAGATTAGATACATTATTATCNATTTCATTTATATAGGAATTTAAAGAGAAAATTAGATCTTCAACATTAGTTTGTATAGTTAATAACTTTTCTCTAAACTTTTGGATTTTAAAATCAAAATCTGCTGTTCTGTTTAAATTTTTTATCGATTGATTTATCAAAAAAGCTACTGATGGTTGATCATGACTAAAATTATTTAACTTATCTAGAGTCGATTGTATTGAATTATTTATTTCAAGATTATTAACAAGTTTATTTTCTAATAACTCTAATTCTAAGATTTCGTCACTGGAATCTAANTTAGCTTCCTCTAANCTCTTCAACATTTGTTTTATTACTAANTTGTTTTCCTCTTGCTTNCTAGAAGATTCTATTTTTTCAAACATTAATCCTTTTAAANCCTGACTTTCANCCCATTTNTTTTTAATNTTTGCACTAGTATCTNTCAATTNTTGTGNACATAAATCATCGATAATTAATCTTCTCTTTTCTTGAGANTTAAAAATAAAAGTATCTGATTGACCTGCAAAATCTATTAATAATCTTCCAAGTTCTTCTAGGGATTTTTTATTAATTGATAGATTGTTAAGAGTAAATTTAGACAAAACTTTATTATTTTTTTTATAAGATTTTCTTTTGACACATAGCACTGACGAACTGCTTTTAAAGCCATTACTATTTAACCAGTTATTAATTTGGAAAGAAGAAGAAAATTTTGCCTCTATGGAACAGTGATCTTTTCCTGGACGTATTAAGTGATTTAAAGGTATATTAGTTCCACCAAATAAAACATTTAAGGAATCTAAAATCAGAGATTTTCCTGAACCAGAATCCCCAGTAATAATGTTCAAACCTTTTTCAAAATTAATTTCTATAATCTCTATTAAGGCAATATTTTCTATTTTTAATTGAACTAGCATGATAAATCTTCCATATAAAAAAATTAACTTCTTTTTTAAAAAAATAAAGGTTTTAAATATATAAAGTTATGAAAGAAGATTTTACTGACTTTACAGAGATATCTGGACTATTAGATTATGATCCAGATAAAATATCAAAAATATACAAAAAAAACCCCAAAAGGCTTCTAAATAGACTTTGGCAAACTCTCATTCCTATCATTGCCTATATATTTTCGGTTGGGTGGGATAAATTAACTGGTAGATTAAAAAACGAAGAGAAAGCAAGATTTAGGGCAAAAGAATTAACGAATTTATTAGTAGAACTTGGGCCAGCATTTGTAAAAGCAGGTCAAGCCTTATCAACAAGACCAGATATTATTCCAGGGATTCTTCTTGAAGAATTATCTGAATTACAAGATCAACTNCCAGGATTTNANGGNNANAAGGCNATGGAATTAATAGAAGAAGATTTAGGATCCAAAATANATGAAATTTTTCTAGAGATCGATAAAGAACCAATTTCAGCTGCTTCTTTGGGGCAAGTACACAAAGCCAAACTAAAGAATGAAGTAGATGTGGCAGTTAAAGTCCAACGGCCAGGTTTAAGAGAACAGATTACTTTAGACCTTTACATAGTAAGAAATATTGCCTATTGGCTAAAGAACAATATTGGTTTGATAAGAAGCGATCTTGTTGCATTAATTGATGAATTAGGCAAGAGAGTTTTTGAGGAGATGGATTATTTAAACGAAGCTGAAAATGCAGAAAAATTTAGAAGTATGCATGAACATAATCAAATGATTGCCGTGCCAAAAATTTACAAAGAGATTACATCACGAAGAGTTTTAACAATGGAATGGATCGATGGAACAAAATTAACAAACTTAGAAGATGTAAAAAAATTAGGAATCGATCCTGACAAGATGATTGATATTGGAGTGCAGTGCAGTTTAGAACAACTTTTAGAACATGGTTTTTTTCATGCTGACCCACATCCAGGAAATTTATTAGCCTTAAAAGATGGCAGATTATGTTATTTAGATTTTGGAATGATGAGTGAAGTTTCTAGAGACTCTAGGTCTGGTTTAATACAAGCAGTTGTTCATTTAGTGAATAAAAATTTCGATAAACTATCTCACGATTTTGTAAAATTAGGATTTTTATCAGAGGAAGTTAATCTTGAACCAATAGTCCCCGCATTTCAAGATGTTTTTACTAATGCTGTTGAAAAAGGGGTTTCAAAAATGGATTTCAAAAGCGTAACTGACGATATGTCTGGCGTTATGTATAAATTCCCTTTCAAATTACCGCCGTATTATGCACTGATAATAAGGTCATTACTTACATTAGAAGGAATTGCTTTAAGCGTAGATCCAGATTTTAAGATATTAGGAGCAGCTTATCCATATTTTGCGAGAAGATTGATGGAAGATCCAGATCCACAATTAAGGGAAAGTTTAAAAGAAATGCTTTTTGTTAATAAAAAATTTAAATGGGATCGTTTAGAAGATTTACTTTCTAACGCTGCAAAGCAGACAAATCTTGATTTAGAAAAGCTTTTAGATGAAGTAATTAATCTTCTCTTTTCTGCAAAAGGTGGGTTTCTTAGAAATGAAATAATTGAAGGCTTAACAAATCAAATAGATTTACTGAATCTTAAAATTTTAAAAAATCTGAATAACTTCCTTCCAAAATCAATAAAGTTAAAAACAAATGATGAAAATAATAATTTAAATGATTTTATTATGTATTTAGAACCATTAAGAAATTTTTTAGAGATTCTTCAGAAAGTACCCGGTTATTCCGTTGATATTTTTCTAAAAAGAGTACCTAGACTGATTAATGAACCATATGCAAAAGAAATGGGTATAACAATTGCTAAAAAAGTAACAGAAAAAGGAGTTGTTAGGCTTGTTAAGATCGCAGCTGGCGCAAACATTTAAAATGAAATTTAGTAAATTTTTTATTATAAAAACAATTCTTATTTTAATAAATTCGCAATTATTTTTTAATGTTCCAAAAGCTAACTCTGCCGAGGAAATTAAAATCATTTACAACATATTTTCTAGAACAATAAAAGTAAATTCATTAAAAACTTTTGCTCAAAATGGTAGTTCTACAGACAATCTAAAAAGAATTTTTAAAGCAACTGGCTCTTCTGATAAAGAAATTAGATCAGTATTGAATAAAAATTTTGAAATTCCTATTACAATTGCAAGCAAATTGGTATATTCAGAAATAGGAAATATTTTTTTAACCAGACTCTCTTCTATTATNCACCCACCTAAAGCAGACGATGAAAGAACAGGAATGCTGGCTCTTAGATCAAGTGTAATTCAGGGCATTTACTTGGGAAATGGAAAAATAAATCTGATAAATTTTTTTGAAGGATATCCAACTAAAACTATTATTTTAGATGTCAACGCTTTAAGCAAAGTTATGAATAAAGTACAATCAATTTCAGAGCTATTAGATTTTTTTACAAATTCTCCTTTAGAAAAAATTAAAACAAATTAAAAAACAATGGTGTTACTAAATAAAATCAAAAATAAACTACGTATCAATTACAGAAAAAAAAGATGGCCAGGTCTAATTGAAGCTTACAAACAATATCTTCCTATCACGAAGGAAACGCCGATTATCTCTCTAAACGAAGGAAATACGCCATTAATTCTAAGTGACTCAATTAGTAAATTAATTGGAAATGGAACTAAGGTTTTTCTAAAATATGATGGTCTAAATCCAACAGGTTCTTTTAAAGATCGGGGTATGACTATGGCTATTAGCAAAGCAAAAGAGGAGGGCCGTGAAGCTGTAATTTGTGCAAGCACTGGAAATACCTCTGCTGCTGCTGCTGCATATGCTTCAAGAGGAGGCTTGAAACCTTATGTATTAATACCAGAAGGATTTGTCGCACAAGGGAAACTTGCACAAGCACTAATGTATGGAGCTGAAATCATATCTATCAATGGAAACTTTGATAAGGCTTTAGAGATTGTGAGAGATTTATCTGCAGAAAATCCAATAGAACTTGTTAATTCTGTTAATCCATATCGAATACAAGGGCAAAAAACAGCTGCTTTTGAAATTGTAGATGACTTAGGTTTTGCACCTGATTGGCTTTGTATTCCAATGGGTAATGCTGGAAATATTACTGCTTATTGGATGGGGTTTAAAGAATATTCAAAGATAAAAAGCAATTTAAAATTACCAATTATGATGGGTTTTCAATCGGAGGGATCTGCTCCATTAGTAAAAAATATCATAGTTAAAAATCCAGAGACAATTGCAACAGCAATAAGAATTGGAAATCCTGTTAATAGAGAAAAAGCAAAAATAGTAAAAAAAGAAAGTAAGGGAGACTTTCAATCAATTACGGATGAAGAAATAATCAATGCATATAAAATTCTTGCAAAAGAGGGAGTTTTTTGTGAACCTGCTAGTGCTGCATCAGTAGCTGGATTAATAAAAAATAAAAATAGAATTCAAAAAGAATCGACTATTGTTTGTGTTCTTACTGGTAATGGATTGAAAGATCCTGATTGCGCTATTAAAAATAATGACGCTATATTTAGAAAAAATATTGAACCTTCTTTAAGAAATATAACCAAAATCTTAGGGTATTAAAATCCAAAAAAATTACTGTCTGTGGAAACAAGGTAAAAACGTATTTTATTTGTTGAAAAACATGTAAAAAACAATTTAAATTGTTGAATAAATTTCAATTTCTTTAATTTAAAAAAAATTTTTAACAAATAAAAAAATTTTTTCCACTGATTTAAATCTGAATAAATGTAGTCCATTAAGTTTTTTTTTTAATAATTTCACACTTTCCACAAAGACTACTACTACTAAATTTAATATTTTTTATTTATTTTTATTTATTAGAAATAAAGAATAAAATAATTTATTGAATTTAATTTACGAAAAAAGTATATTGTGTGTATAAAAAATTCCAAATTCCGATGGAAATTATTTGTAATCAGAATGAGTTAAATAACGCTATACAGCTTGTAAGTAAAGCAGTTGCTTCAAGACCAACACATCCAATTCTTGGAAATATACTTTTAACAGCTGATCAAGGAACAAATAAAATCAGCTTAACAGGATTTGACCTTAATTTAGGAATTCAAACTTCTTTTGATGGTACAGTTAAAAATAGTGGTGCGATAACGATACCTTCAAAACTTTTATCTGAAATAGTAAATAAACTACCTAATGAAAATCCTGTTTCTTTAGAAGTAGATGAGAATTCAGATAATATTTTAATAAAAAGTGATAGAGGATCTTTCAATCTTAAAGGAATACCTTCGGATGATTATCCAAATTTACCATTTGTTGAAAGTGGAACTTCTTTAAATATTGAACCTAGTTCTTTTTTGATAGCTTTAAAATCTACAGTTTTTGCTAGTAGTAACGATGATTCAAAGCAATTACTTACAGGAGTCAATTTTACATTTAAAAAGAATTATTTAGAGTCTGCTTCTACAGATGGTCATAGGTTGGCTGTTGCGTTAATTGGTAATGGAGAACGTGTTGAAAATAAAGATAACTTTCTTGCAAATGAAGATGATTTTTCAGTAACTATTCCAACTAGATCATTAAGAGAAATTGAAAAATTAGTATCTTTAACAAGCTCAGAAAATTCAATAAAGCTTTTTTATGATAAAGGTCAGGTAGTTTTTATTACCTCTAATCAAATAATTACAACAAGAACTCTTGAAGGTAGTTATCCAAATTATTCACAATTAATTCCTGATACTTTTTCTAAGATTTTCAATTTTAATACTAAAAAATTAATTAATGCTTTAGAAAGAATTGCTGTTTTAGCTGATCAGCAGAGTAGTGTTGTTAAAATAAAATTAGACAATACAAAGTTGGCCTCAATAAGTGCAGATGCACAAGATATTGGAAATGCATATGAATCAATTCCTGTCTCTTACTCAGGAGATGATTTTGATATTGCATTTAACGTTAGATATCTTTTAGAGGGTTTAAAAGTTATTGCCTCTGAAAATGTACTTTTAAAGTGTAATCTTCCTACAACTCCAGCTGTTTTCGTTCCTGAAGATAATTTAAATTCTTTTACGTATTTAGTCATGCCTGTTCAGGTTCGATCTTAACTTGAAATTACCTAAAGAAATCTTATTAAGTCAATTACTAAATTACAGTGTTAAGGGTGTCATGTCTCTTAATTACGGAAATGGTGAAAATGTTTGGATGCATCCTCCAGTACATAGAATTTTAGGATGGTATTCTCGTCCTTCAAATTTCGATTTAAAACGAAATGTTTGGCGATTAAATCAAATTACTCAAATAATTGACAATGAAATTTATGTCAAAGGTGATCCAGCGATTTCTGATTTAGCAACTTTAAATAGGTTTCCAACTTTAATTGATGCTAATTTGATAAATATAAAGGGCTCAAAAATAGGGGTGATTGCAGATTTTTTATTTGAAATGAAAACAGGAGAAATTAAATATTATTTAGTATCTCGGTCNAATCCCAAGATTCCAGGATCTAGTAGATGGAAATTAAATATTGAAAACATTAATGATCAACAACCTGGTTTAGTATTTTGCGAAAGCGATACTTTAGAAGACTTATGTTTAATAAAATCAAGTATTAAAAATGAATTTTTCCAAAAAGGAAAAAAAATTATTGATAGATTTGATGATATGAAAAAAAAAGCTTCTAATCGGTTAGAGGATTGGTTAGAAGAAGATGAAGATATAAACCAAAACTTAGATTTTAACCAAAAAAATTTTTATAATAATGAGAGAATCTCAAGATCTTTTAGTGAAAATAAAGAAGATGAACCTTGGATATAAATAATGTTAAATCCAGAAAATAACGATCTATATGATCTTAATGAAGCTCTGAAAATTGAAAATTTAACAATTAACGATTATGAAGAAATATGCAAAAGATTAAATAGAAAACCAAATAGGACCGAACTTGGAATGTTTGGAGTTATGTGGTCTGAACATTGCTGTTATAGAAATTCAAAACTTTTACTATCTAAGTTTCCTACTAAAGGAAAGAATATTCTTGTAGGACCAGGAGAAAATGCTGGTGTTATTGATGTTGGAAATGATCAAAAACTTGTTTTTAAAATAGAAAGTCATAATCATCCTTCTGCGATTGAACCTTTTCAAGGAGCTGCAACAGGTGTAGGAGGAATATTGAGAGATATCTTTACAATGGGAGCAAGGCCAATTGCAGTATTGAACTCTTTGAGATTTGGAAATCTTGACAAATCATCAAATGTAGATCTGCTTCGAGGAGTTGTTTCTGGTATCGCACATTATGGAAATTGTGTTGGAGTGCCCACTGTTGGAGGTGAAATTGACTTTGATGATAGTTATTCTGGTAATCCTTTAGTTAATGTTATGGCTTTAGGACTTTTAGAGACTGATGAAATCGTTTGTTCTGGAGCTAAACATGTAGGATCTCCAGTACTATATGTTGGTAATACTACGGGAAAAGATGGTGTTGGTGGTGCTAGTTTTGCAAGCTCAGAGTTAACTACTAATTCTTTAGATGACAGACCAGCCGTGCAAGTAGGCGATCCTTTTACCGAAAAAAGTCTCATAGAGGCATGTTTAGATGCTTTTAAGACAGGAGATGTAATTGCAGCTCAAGATATGGGGGCAGCAGGTTTAACATGTAGCAGTGCAGAAATGGCTGCTAATGGAAATTTAGGCATAGCTATTGATTTAGATTTGGTTCCTTCTAGAGAAGAGAATATGTCTTCATACCAATATTTATTATCTGAATCTCAAGAGAGAATGTTGTTCGTAGTAAAAGAAGAAAAACTTAATAAACTCATTGAAAAATTTAATAAATGGGGATTACACGCAAAGGTAATTGGTGAAGTAATACAGAATAATGAGGTAATTATTTCTCATAAAAATAAAGTTGTTGCTCAAATCCCAACTTCTGCTTTGTCTGATGATACTCCTGTCAATGTTCGTAAAATCATTAATAATCCACCTGATCATTTGATAAAGAAATGGGATTGGAAAGAAAATAATCTGCCAGAAATTAATCAGCAGAAAATATTTTCACTGAAGGAAAATAATACTTTTTCTTATTCAGAAATTATTCTAAAACTTCTCTCTAATCCCTCAATAGCTTCCAAAAGATGGATTTATAAACAATATGACTCTCAAGTGCAAGCAAATACAGTTTTTAAACCTGGAGAATCAGACGCAGCTGTAATAAGACTAAGAGAACAAAATGAAAAAATTAAAAATAAAGTATTTTCTGGTGTTGCCGCTTCAGTTGATTGTAATAGTAGATGGGTTTCTCTCGATCCTTTAAGAGGTTCTATCGCTGCAGTTGCTGAATCTGCAAGAAATGTAAGTTGTGTTGGCGCTCAACCAGTAGCAATTACAAATAATTTAAATTTCCCCTCTCCCGAGACCGACATAGGTTATTGGCAACTTGCATCTTCATGTAATGGAATTTCTGAAGCCTGTAAAGCTTTAGAAACTCCTGTTACAGGAGGAAATGTTTCTTTATATAATGAATCAAAAAATAAAGATAATGAAATTACTCCTATTAATCCTACTCCAGTCATTGGAATGGTCGGGAAGATAGATGACGTTACAAAAGCTATAAGTAGTGCATGGAAAAATATTAACGATCAAATTTGGTTAATAGGTTCTTATAAATCAGAAACTACAATTGCAGCTAGTTCTTACTTGGAATATTTTCATGGAGAAATTACTGGCCGCCCTCCAAAAATAGACTTACTGGATGAAAAGTTTTGTCAGAGTTTTTTAAGAAATGCGATTTTAAAAAGTTTTGTAGTTTCTGCTCACGATATCAGCGATGGGGGCTTAGCTATAGCATTAGCAGAATGCTGTATTCTTTCTTCGAGAGGTGCAACATTAGAATTAAAGAAAGATGTTAGTAGAGATGATAATGTATTGTTTGCAGAAGGAGGTTCAAGAATTATTTTTTCAATAGATAAAATGAAAGAAAAAGAATGGCTTGATTACCTAAAAAAAATTCAGATAAATTCTCAATCTAGTGTGTATGTAAAAAAAATAGGATATGTTTCTAGTGAAAGTCTTAAGATTAAAATTCAAGATAAAAATATCTGCAATATTAAGGTTGAGGAATTAACCGAAAAATTTAATAATAGTATTTCAGGTCACTTTTAAATATGAAAAACATTTTTCAACTACCAAAATTTTTTAGAAATTAAGTTATGTGCGGAATAGTTGGAATTGTTTCTTCAGATGAAGTAAATCAACAAATTTACGATAGTCTTTTACTTCTACAACATAGAGGTCAAGATTCAACTGGAATAGCAACGATGGAGAATACTGTTTTTCACCTGCATAAGGCTAAAGGTCAAGTTAATACTGCATATAGAACTAGAGATATGAGGAATTTAATCGGTAAAATTGGATTGGGTCATGTTAGGTATGCAACAAAGGGATCAGCAGAAAGTGTAGAGGAAGCCCAGCCTTTTTATGTTAATGCGCCCTATGGAATTGTTTTGATACATAATGGCAATTTGACTAATACGAGAGATTTAGAGAAGCAATTATTTAATATTGATAAGCGTCATACAAATTCTTCAAGTGATACTGAAATGCTGTTGAATATATTTGCGACAGAATTACAAGAACAAATTCATAAGCAAGAATTAGAACCTGATATTATTTTTGATGCTGTTAAATCTTTACATAAAAGAATTCAGGGATCATATGCTTCTATTGCATTAATTTCTGGTCATGGCTTATTAGCATTCAGAGATCCTTTTGGTATAAGACCTTTAGTTATAGGAAAAAGACTTTCATTAATTACTAAAAAAGAAGAATGGATGGTTGCTAGCGAGTCTCTAGTACTAGAGAATAACGATTATCAAGTGGTGAGAGATGTAGAGCCTGGAGAAGCTATTTTTATAAATCTTAATGGGGAGTTTTTTTCTA
>FUFK010045237.1_pt1 | contig 19772 bp, 21 predicted proteins | sample 1021851 | NCBI WGS metagenome assembly FUFK01 (sample SAMEA51879418, study PRJEB19060) | metagenome
GGACAACTTGTATCTGCATGGTGTGCTGATAATAGAATAGAGGCCATTGATAGTATATTTCAAGGAGAGTTGATAGATGATAATGCAACATGCATAAATCCTCTTGATAGGAACTTTGAGTACGCTAGTGCATTATCTGTTGAGGGNACTCCAACAATATTTTTNGAGGATGGTAGGATTATTCCCGGATATCAAAGCTACGAGAAAATACTTGCATTCATCAAGAACTAAAGTCTTTTTCTAAATCATCAATATACTTTTTGATAATTTCAACTTCATCTTTCATGTCAGCGAATCTACTATCGTTAGATGCTTTTACAAGCTCCGCTTTAGCNTTTGAAATGGTAGTCCAAGGCACTTTTTCAGAATCATTAAAAATTTTATTAGCTATNTAGTCTCTNTAATTACTGATATTTTCCTGAGTCAAGAGCTCCTTCTTATCAGAGTAGAGCTTTCTCTTATATAACTCGACTAATCTTTTATCTTCGAGCGTTCCAAGCTTAGTCAAAATATCATCTATTTTATTAAGNCCATCAATTTTTTTTATCAATGCCCAATCACTTGGTCCAGTAAAACCATTATAGAGCATCTCATCTACATGCTCTGATGCTGACAAATAATCTCTACTATCAACTTGATAATCTGCAAGNTGATCCACAAGATACTGATTTATGTTCATAATAAAATTACTTGCTGAATTTAGTAAGTTAAACTTAGCATCATAATTATTTTCATTTATTGAAAACTTCTGTTTGTGTACATCATCAAGATGATCATACTTGAGTAATATAGGATAATCATTACTTTTAATTTTTTTTAGAATTTTATTTTTAAATAACGATCCTATATTTCTTGTTCTTGAGGTGAGAATATCCTCTGTCACTTCCTCACACAAGTTGAAGAAAATTAGCTCTTTTGCATTATCTGGGTTANTTGTAAGAAAGCAAACGGGAGTGTATTCACCTGTNGAGGTTGTTGGCGGAATGAAACATATTTTATTTTCCTCAANNAACTCTCTTACATTATTGTGATTTCGAAAAATCATCAGATGATCCCAAAAGTCTGCATCATTTTTTTTGATGATCTCTGCGACACCTAGCGTAGCGTCAACATCACTCATTGCATCGTGAGCAAATTCATGTTTGACCTTATTATTTGCAGCAAGCTTTTCCAGCTTTAGACTCTTTCTTCCTTTTTCCTTATCTACGGGTATGTTTATATATGATTTATTTAAGTTGCATATTGATAGAATTATTTTAAATAAATCTATCCGTGAATTATTATTTGTATTTGTTAAATACGGAGCATGAAGTGAATGATATAAGCTCGACCTCAAAAACTTTTCATCAAAATTAATATTGTTATAACCAATAAATACAGCAGGTGACCATGATGTTAGTTTTTGATGTACTTTGTCCATGAACTCATAGAAGGATTGTTTGGTATCAAGATCCCTAAGATCAGTTTTTGTAATAAGCATTGCTGTAGGTGAGGGTATAACTCCATCTCTCAGTCTACACTTCTCATTAAGCTCATCGAGCACATGGAAGTTCTCATCTACAAGTTTAGCTGCTAATTGAATTGGCTGATCAAAGTAGAAATTTAATCCAGATGTTTCAAAATCATAAAAAACATAATTCATTTATATTATATTCGGGATAGTGTAATCTTATTATACACAACATGGTTAAAAAGACATATACCGCATCTGATATAGAAATTTTAAAAGGTATCGAACCAGTTCAAAAGAGACCTGGTATGTACACTGATACATCAACACCTAACCATTTACTTCAAGAAGTAATCGATAATTGCGTAGATGAGTCTATTGCTGGCTTCTGTAACAATATCGATATCACAGTCAATAAGGATGGCTCTTTCACTGTTAAAGATGACGGAAGAGGGATGCCTGTTGATATACACCCGGAGTATAAGAAATCTGGAGTCGAAGTCATTATGACGAATCTTCACTCAGGCGCTAAGTTTAGTAATAAAAATTATAAATATTCAGGAGGCTTACATGGAGTTGGAGTATCTGTTGTCAGTGCACTCTCCGAGACATTAACTGTCAACGTTGAAAGAGCCGATGATCCTGATGTCTATGAGATAGTTTTTAAAAATGGACTAATTAGCAAAAAATTAACAAAAGTATCTAAAACTCAAAAAAAATCTCATGGTACTACGATCACTTTTAAGCCAAATTCAACATATTTTGATAACGATGCTATTGATATGAATAGATTGCATAAACTACTAGAGGCAAAATCCATCCTTAAACCCGGCTTAAAGATAAAAATTTTTGATCTCAAATATCGCAAAGAAGAAAAAGTTTATTGTCACAGCGGTTCTCTAGATACTTATTTAAAAAATTCACTAAAAGATATTGATCTATTACCTAAGCAACCAATTTTAGTAGAGCTTGATACAGATCAATTTGAACTGACATCTACTTTATGTTGGCACCAAGATTCAAATGAGACTATACAAGATAGTTACGTCAATCTGATACCTACTTCTGATGGAGGGACTCATGTAAACTCTCTCAANTCAGCAGTAACTGACTCTATCAGAGAGTTTATGACTTCTCATAAATTGACTCCTAAAAACACAAAAATTATACCTGATGATATTTGGAAAAATACCTCATATCTCCTCTCCATAAAGATTTCAGACCCACAATTTATTGGCCAAACAAAAAATAAATTACAGTCAACATCAATAGGTTCAAAATTGACCACTCAACTCAAGGATAGACTGGAGTTATGGCTGAATAATCACTCTGAGATATCTGAAGAGATTTGTAGTATCGCGATAAGTAACGCGCAAATGAGATCATCAATCGCTCCCAAGAAAACTAAAGCAACCACTAAAAGTATCATTCTCCCTAGTCGATTATCTGATTGCTCAAGCAAAGATGCTTCTGCTAATGAATTATTTCTTGTTGAGGGTGATTCAGCGGGAGGATCAGCAAAACAAGCGAGAGATAGAAATTTTCAAGCAATTTTACCTTTGAGGGGAAAAATACTAAACACATGGGAGGTTTCATCAACAAAGATTCTGGAATCAAAGGAAGTTCAAGACATCAGTACATCTATTGGCGTAAAGCCTGGCGAGTCTGATTTATCAAAACTTAGATATGAAAAGATATGTATTTTAGCTGATGCAGATTCTGATGGCTTGCACATAGCAACCCTTCTAATAGCTTTGTTCGTTAAGCACTTTCCTGATCTTGTTCTTAATGAACATATATATGTTTCACTTCCACCACTATACCGTCTAGATTTTAAAAATAGTGTTCTATATGCTATTTCAGATGAGCATATGACTGAAGTTCTAAAGCAAAATAAAATAAAATCTTCAGATCCGAAGTTAAGTATAACAAGATTCAAAGGACTTGGAGAGATGAACCCTTCACAGTTGAGGGACACGACGCTTAATCCATCTTCACGAAAACTTTTACTGCTTTCATTAGAAAATAAGGCGAAAGATATGAAATTATTAAACATGATGCTCTCTAAAAAGACATCCATAGATAGGAAGTTATGGCTAGAGAAAAAAGGTAATCTTGTGCAGGCAAACTAATGGCAAAAAACAAAGACCTATTTTCATCAAATATAGATAAAATTTCTATTGGTGCTTTTAGTGAGGACGCATATTTAAATTACTCAATGTATGTGATTCTTGATCGAGCTTTACCAAGTCTGTTGGATGGACTAAAGCCTGTTCAAAGAAGAATAATTTATGCAATGAGTGAATTAGGTCTGAAACATAACACTAAACACAAAAAATCAGCAAGAACAGTGGGNGATGTCCTGGGAAAATTCCATCCGCATGGAGATACAGCATGTTATGAAGCTATGGTTATGATGGCGCAATCATTTTCATATAACTCACCATTGATAGACGGACAGGGTAATTGGGGTACTCAAGATGATCCTAAGTCTTTTGCTGCCATGAGATATACCGAATCTAAGTTAACCAAATACTCTGATCTACTTCTTAGAAATCTTAAAAATGGTACTGTTGATTGGATACCAAATTTTGATGGCTCCCTTGATGAGCCTAAGTTTTTACCTTCACTTATCCCCAATATACTTGTAAATGGTAGCTCAGGAATTGCAGTCGGAATGTCAACAGATATTCCACCGCATAATCTTGGAGAAATAATTCTTGCCGTGCAACATTTGATAAAGAATCCCAAATGTAGTGTTAAAGATTTGATAGATTTTATTCCAGCCCCTGATTATCCGACAGGCGGGTCTCTTTTAAGAGATGAATCTGATATTGATGAAATTTATAACGAGGGGACTGGTAATATAAAACTACGAGCTGAGTATACTTCTAAGTCAAAAGAAATAACTATCAACTCTCTGCCTTATCAAGCATCTACCACAAAAATCATAGAACAAATTCAATCTCAAATTATTGAGAAGAAGATTAGCTTTATTGGATCTGTTGAGGATCAATCAGATGAGAAAAACCCTGTAAAGATAATTATTAGAATCAAAGGCAGCAGTGTCAGCGCTGAAGATGTGATGAACCATCTATATTTCACCACGGATTTAGAGAGAAGTTACAGAGCAAATCTAAATATTATTACATCAGAAGGCAAGCCGAAGGTTATGAATTTAAGAGAAATTCTCTCTCAATGGTTAGCATTTCGTATAGATACATTCAAGAAACAGCTAAATCATGAGAATAATCAAATACTCGAAAGACTCCATATCCTTGAAGGCTTCTTAATCGTCTANAAACATCTTGATAAAATTATTTCAATTCTNCGCAATGAGGATAATCCAAAACAAAAGATAATGAAAATTGGTAAGTTTACAGAAATACAGTACGAATCAATTGTGAACATGAGACTGAGAAACATTGCTAAACTTGAAGAGCAAAAAATTAATGATGAGTTCGCCAAACTGAAAGAGAGAAATAAGGAGATTAGTTCTATATTAAAATCTAAATCTAAATTAAATAAACTAATCAGTGAGGAACTAGATGAATTGAGTGAAGAATATTCATCTGATAGAAAAACAAATATTCTGGAGGATGTATCCTCTTCTAAGCAAATCAAGAAAGAAATAAAAATATCAAATGAGGCAATGTTTGTTGTTTTATCAACTAATGGTTGGATAAAATCTAATAGAGGTTCACTAGATAAAACCGATGATCTGGCATTTAAATCAGGTGACTCATTGCTTGATTATTTAAATATTGACAACGACAAAGAGGTTGCCTTTTTCGATCAAAAAGGATTCTTATACACGATGACTGTCAATGATATGCCTTCTGGTAGAGGTTACGGTGAATCCTTAAAGAAATACTTTACCATTGATGATGGTATCCATGTTATCGGAATGGTTGATTCGAAAAATACTAATCATACACTANTAAGCACCGAGTCGGGATATGGTTTTATATGTGATAATCATGATCTCAGTTCCTCAAACAGAAAGGGTAAAGCTATCTTAAAGAACAAAGCATCAATGCTTTCAAAACCTGTTGCTTTTAAGATGGAAGACTATAAATACTATATATTGATAACTGACAAACAATANATGCTCGTCGGAGATTTATCCGATATACCGATAATGTCAAAAGGGAAGGGAGTAAAGTTGATCAATATTCCTAAGTCTGACGAGGAAGAAAAAATTGTTTTTTCTGGGGTAATTAAAGACGGGGAAAGATTAGAGATTGCTAGTAAAAATAAAAGGACGAAATATATTGAATTTGAGGATTTAGAACCATATATTATGAGTAGAACAAGACGTGGGAAGAAGATAGATAATAAATATACCCACAAAAATGCTAAATTAATTTACAATACAGGGAAAAAATGAAGAGAATATTTTATTTTATAGTTGTTAACATTGCGATACTTTTTGTTTTAAGTATCTTTTTATCACTAACGGGCTTCACGGGTATCCTTCAGTCTAATGGAGTTGACCTGGATTACGATTCACTAATGCTATTTTCATTGGTATTTGGTATGGGCGGATCCTTCATATCCCTGTACATGTCNAAATGGATGGCTAAGTCNATGGCNGGAGTAAAGTTAATNAATACTCCATCAAATGAATTTGAAAAATGGTACTTAGATACGGTAAAGAGACAATCAGATCAACTAGGCCTCAAGATGCCAGAAGTAGGTATATTCAATTCTCCTCAACCAAATGCTTTTGCGACAGGATCATCAAAAAATAGTTCTTTAGTTGCTCTTAGTACTGGTCTAGTTAGTGCTATGAATAGAGATGAGATTGAAGCTGTAATAGGTCACGAGATGAGTCATGTAGCTAACGGCGACATGGTTACACTTACTCTTATACAAGGAATAGTAAATGCGTTCGTAATATTCTTTTCACGCGTAATTGGTCACTTCGTTGACCGNGTAATTTTAAAAAATGAAAGAGGCTATGGAATTGGATATTTCTTCACTGTTATCTTTGCGCAAGTAATTTTAGGAATACTTGCCTCTACAATAGTTTGTTGGTTCTCACGTATGAGAGAATTTCGAGCAGATATAGGTGGTGCACAACTTACATCAAAAACTAAAATGATAAACGCACTTAAAGCATTAGAAAGACAAGTTGCAGCTCCGCTCCCAGACCAAATGTTAGCTTTTGGTATCTCTAACAAGGGTCAGTCAAGCACATTGCAAAAACTTTTTTCGACACACCCACCTCTAAGAAAAAGAATTGAGGCTTTAGAAAATTCACAGATCGAATCAGCTAGCCAACAACAATTGGGCTAATGGTTGATCATTCTTTATTAAAAAGTGGCAATAAAGTTCTTGTCGAAAATCAGCCCTATCTGATTATTGATACTGATTTTGTTAATCCTGGGAAAGGTCAAGCCTTCACAAAGATCAAAATTAAAAATCTACTGAATAAGAAAATAATTGAAAAAACGGTAAAGATTGGTGAAGAACTTGATGAGGCCGATGTCCTGAATACCTCTATGCAATTTCTATATCAAGAATCTAATAATTTATTTTTTATGAATTTGGAATCATATGAACAACTTGAGTTGTCAGTTTCATCAGTAGATTTTGATCCTCGATGGCTGAATGATGGGGATGAATGTGATGTTACGATATGGAACGATGCTATAATTGATGTGAATCTACCTAATTTTGTTACATGTAAGGTTNTATCAACAGAAAATGTNGCAAAAGGTGATACTGTATCTACTACACTTAAAGATGCNGAACTTGATAATGGCATCATTATTAAAGTTCCTGCCTTTATAAAACAAGATGAAGAGGTTAAAGTAAATCCTACAACTGGTGAATATTCATCAAGGGCATAATATGAGCAAAGCACAAGAGAGAAGAAAGGCTGCAGAGCAACAAATACAAGAGCATAAAGCTAAAAAAAATAAGTATATAATAGCTGCAGTATTTTGGTTTCTATCAAGCTTATATATTTATTCTAATGATTCCGGATTTTCAGATGTCTATTCACTTAAACCTTTCATTTATTTTATAGTTGGTCCAGTTGTTGCGTCTATAGTCTTTGGTAATATCATGTTTTTTCTTCAAAAGATCATTGAAAAGGGTGTAATTGCATTTCTTGGAAACAATGCACAGAATCTTGTTTTACCAGTAATATCATTCATATTTTTCTGCGCTCTCGTTGGTATGTTTCTGGTAATATTCAAATTTGCTGAGCTTTTGCAAACAGTAATTTAATCCTCCATTTTTATTTATATTCATGTATGATATGCAAATGCCAATGATGCTAAGAGATATTCTTCTTCCTGTTATAATTTCGTCTATATATTGGATAACGTTTTATAATAAGCTACTTTTTCTTAATTTATTTATTTTTGTTGTAGTATCAATAGCCTATGTGTACTACTGTAAATGGGTTAACTCAAATTATGAATCTATCTTTGGAAAGGAATCGATAGATGAAAAATTGAAGGATACAAATTCTCTTAGTAGAAAATTAATATCTGCAATTTGGGTCTCTCATTTTGCATTTTTCTTCTTNGGGGGTATTAGTTTAGGTGTGTCAGTGCCTTTTATAATTTATTTTAATATCTAATAATAGATAACTTTATAGTTTTTAATATTCATGGAAGATATACATAGCAAAGCAATAAAAAAGTTAGATGATTTTATTAATCATGACTTGCCACAATACTCTAGAGATCGTAATTATGATTTTGGTATCACTCGAAGAAACAATGTCTCAATGCTNTCAAAGTATATTTCTCACAGAATAATAAATGAATATTCTGTAGTTAAAAGATCACTNGATAGATATAAATTCAATAAAATAGAAAAATACATTCAAGAAGTGTTTTGGAGAATATATTGGAAAGGCTGGTTAGAGCATAGGCCTAAATTATGGAATGACTATTTAAGTTATTCTGTTAAAAACGTTGATAATGAAGTATTAGAAAAGGCATATTCAGGAACAACAAATATAGAATGTTTTAATGATTGGGTAGATGAGTTGAAATCAACGAATTATTTACATAATCACACAAGAATGTGGTTTGCAAGTATATGGATTTTCACATTAAATCTCCCTTGGCAGCTTGGTGCAAATTTTTTTATGAAACATTTGTATGATGGCGATGCTGCCTCAAACACACTAAGTTGGAGATGGGTTGCTGGTTTACAAACAATCGGTAAGCACTATGTGGCTACATCATCTAATATCTCAAAATTTACTAATGGTAAATACAGGCCAAATAACTTAAATGAAGATGCAGAGCCTATGGAAAGCTCGATGACTTATGACATCAATGAGTTAGACTTTATAAATCTTAACTCAGGTAATAAGAATCTAATTATTTTTGAAAATAATCTTGATGTAGAGTTTATTACTAAAATTAAAGACAATTATGAAAATATTTATTTTGCATTACTTTCGAATGACAAGCGAGTACTTAAACTCTCTGAGAATGTGATGACATATAAAAATCTTTTAGTTGAAGATATTTCAAAAAAATTCACCGGCTCTTCAATCATGGTAGATGATGAATTAATATCTTTACTCACAAGTAATTCTTCTTTTGATGTTATTTATCCTTTTGTAGGAGAGAATCTATCATTTATAAATAATCATAGTGTTTCAGATCACTTGAACTTTATTTATTTGGATGATGATATTCACTGCTTACAATTTTGTAAAAAGGGTTTCTTTAATTTTAAAAAAAATATACCGTCGATCGTTAAAAATATAATGAACCAAGATCAACTCTTTTAGTTGATCCATGTATCTTAATGATTATCTGAATAATATAGTTAATAAAATTCCAGTAACTAATACAATTCCTANNGATGAGAGAACAGGTAGTTTTTTCATTTTATACCTTTTCTCCAAAAATCAGGCTCGTCTCGCCATGTATCAGTGTCTTTCCAAAATTGATCTTTTTGTCTATTAGNTTTCATANGTTATATTNAAAAAATATNTAANTGTCTCCCTCTTTGACAAANACACCATCAACCATCTTACCTTTTCGATCTTTTATATCNTCNTACGCAACTTTTAAACACTCATCCATAGTTAAATTATTTCTAACTAGTATATTTATNAAAACAACCATGATATCGCCNACATCATCTCTAAAATCNTTNGATTTGCATAANCTATCAGATANTTCTCCTACTTCTTGTATTAGTTTCATATATTGATCTTTATCTGTGCTTCCTTCNATAAGGTTTCTGTCNAAGTGCCATTGNCCAATTAGTTTTTCATAATTAATCTGTGTCATANTGTTACTCTGCTTTTTTATTATCATTTTATAAGAGATGAGTGATGCACCTTTATTTTTAAGTNNCTGTTACTTTCTTTTAGCATNAATGTAAAAGCAACTTTNAGCACCTCATCGGATTTAAAACTTAAAACCCCCATAGCAATTATAAGTTCGTCCTCTATGAGTATATTTATCTGATCGGTATCAATAGATTTCCATTCTTGTATCGCAAAGCCTTTATCCTCATCAATNTCACCCCCTATAAAGTATGACAGAGCTCTATCAAAACTATTTCTAAATATTTCCTCGCGAGTGAGGGTAGGCTTGAACAAAACACTCTCTGTTTTAAATAAGTAATGTGTTTCTAAAAATTTACTTGCTTGTTCTTGGTAATCACCTTTGTTGTCNTAGACATTTTTGATATCTAGCACACCTTGTTTCCAAGAATCTACGAACAGCTTAACATCGGTCTCATTAATTGCCATATTTCCAATAGTATGAATCAGTTAATACCTTAAATTTTAAATATCCGTATTATCATCTAAACACATCATAATGACTGCAAAACCGATAGCGAATATAAAAAAAAGTATTATACCTTGCGCATAACTCATAATTCATTGTAGCAAATATCCATTAGGATGCTTTAATTAATTTTTANGTTTTCTNTAAAATTTATACTTNGTATTNATTACAATCCAATTAAGATCCCTNCCAACAGACTTCATTTTNCTTCGATAATTTACATTTACNCGCAGNGCATCATAAAATGTTTTTGTAAAACCGAATCTTAGATAATCATATGATGCGCCTGACCCCACTGGTGTGCCTTCATTTATATCCTCCCCGAAACCAAATTCGCCAAAAACCTTATAATTATCCATGTTAATACTCTTACCTATTTTAATGTGGTGTGAGGTCTTATAATAGCTAGAGTCACTGAACCATAGTTCTTGTCTCGTTGCTATGTAACTTTCCGCACTCACAGTTGGTGCTATCAAAATAAACACTAAAAAAATATAGAAAAACCTACTCATATATACCTCCATTGTGTTTCAGTTCCCATAAACTTGCGCTTCCACTTGAATCAATCAAAAATAGTTCGCCTTTGCTATTAACTTCTAAATCTCTTATCCTTCCTATTCGGTCTTCAAAAATAACTTCTTGCTCTCTAACTATGTCATTTTCAAATTTTAGTTTGTATAGAGTTTTAAATTTTAGTGAGGTTACTAATACATCTCCTTTCCACTGAGGAAATGCTCCTCCATCATATATCACAATATTGCTTACTGCTATTGATGGGGTCCATGTCCATAGCGGTTTGGTAAAACCAGGTTTCCACGCGCTACCATCACCAATTTTAGTACCAATATAGTTAGTTCCTCCCCATCCAATATGCTTCCATCCATAATTTTCTGCGAATTTTACCTCACCAAAAAAATCCCCACCTTTAGCACCATGATTTGAGATATAAATCTTATTTGTGATTGGAGAAACGGCCATTCCTTGGGGATTTCTGACTCCTATTTGATAGACCTCGGGCAACCAATCAGGATTACTAGTAAATTTTGGATTATCTTCAGGAATGGAGCCGTCTAAATTTATTCTTATAATACTTCCAGGATGATTTGAAACATCTTGAGCAATCATCCCTTCACCTCTCTCACCAACAGTCGCATAAAGATAACCATCTTTAACAACTAGCCGAGAGCCAAAATGATAGCCACTATTTATAGGAGGCTCAGCTTGAAAAATATTTTTAAAACTTATTCTTTTTTCATCATATACTCCTCTAGCTACGGATGTTGAAGAGTATCCATTATCTCTATCTTCTGAATAACTAACATAGACATAGCCGTCATGGTAAAGAATATCTAGGAGGCCACCTTGTCCATAATAATAAAAATTAAGATCATGCTCGATTTCATATTTTGTCCCTGTTTTCATATCGATACGTATTATTGCCCCTGTTTTCTCTGTAATGAGTAATTTTTCATCATCTATGAATGACATCCCCCATGGCTCGCTGAGATTGTCAGTTACTTCGCTGAGAGTTATATCTAATTCAGAAGCCGAGGCTAAATAAAACGGAATAATTAACAAAATAAAGGTTAGCTTTCTCATTACTTTATAATACAGCATTTGATGTTTACTTTACCCCTGTCTGTTAAGAAACCTTTATTAATACGATGTTAATTATTTTATCGTAAATGTTATTATTTTCTAGGATGACAATTGGATGTTTAAACTCGCTAATCATACTTAACTGTTTTGTTATATATTACGGAGCATACTACTATCACTTTAAGGGCTTAAAAATGGAGTACTTAGCACTTATCTTATTTTTAGCGTTGGGAAGCAGTATGGAATTAATTTTGACAGGATTATGTCATTGAAGATAAAAAAGGATACACATAATGTTTAACGTTATACTTATATTGATATTTATTTTAGTTTTTGTCTATGCCATCAAGCTCATAACATCCACATCTGATCAAAATACATCTAAACAGATGAATTGGGCAATTAAGTATTTTGTATCCTCAACACTTATTGTTGGAATTCTTATCTTCGCNTTCATGGTGACTCGCTAACATGACAAANATATTATGGTTTAGAAATGATTTAAGATTANATGACAATGAAGCTNTTTCACAAGCAATAGATAANGACTCAGTTTTATTAGTCTATATATATGATAGNAAGCTTACAAAGCGAGATACAGTCTCATCTTTCCATTTAAAGTTTATTGAAGAATCACTTGATGATCTGTCTGATGAGCTCAAAGAAAAATATGGTGCAACTTTAAATATCTATCACTCTGATACTTTGGATGTCTTTAGAGATTTACTCAGCAGATATCAGGTTAAGAATGTTTTTTCTAATAGAATATTTAAAGAAAANTCATCTCAAGAAATTGACGATTCATGTCTTAGTCTATTTTCATCAAAAGGTGTCAAATGGATCCAGTGTAATCAATTTGGAATACAGCTCAAACATCGAAATAGACAAACATGGGCCAAAGATTGGCGTTCTTTTACATCAAAGAAAATAAAAATGACAACAAACTCANCTTGTGAATTCATAAATGATAATTGCCATAAATTAGATAATCTTACTTCTTTTAAAAAAGACAATTATTTATACAGACAACATGGCGGGAGTAAAGAAGCACAAAAACTTTTACATAGTTTCCTAGTGTCACGNCATAAAGATTATCAATTTCTAATGTCATCACCACTATCATCCGAAAATTCATGTTCAAGATTAAGTCCTCATATCACTTTTGGCACAATCTCTATTCGAGATATCGTCTCACAATTGAATACTAAATATAATGATTCTGATATTGATAAAAAATCGTTGTCATCATTTAAAAAAAGACTCGCTTGGCATTGTCACTTCATCCAAAAATTTTATGATGAACCAACAATCGAATATGAAAATATGAATAGGGCTTATGACGGAATGAGAGCTGATGCTGATGAGAAGAAGTTAGAGGCATGGAAGAATGGTTTAACAGGTTTTCCTTTTGTAGATGCATGTATGCGTTTTGTTACAAAAACAGGGTGGTTGAACTTTAGAATGAGAGCGATGCTTGTCTCATTTGCTTCATATCAGCTCTGGTTGGACTGGAGATTGACAAGTAAACATCTATCAAAATATTTTACTGATTATGAGCCAGGCATCCACTATTCGCAATTTCAGATGCAATCTGGCACAACAGGCATCAATACTATTAGAATTTACAACCCTATCAAACAGTCATATGATCAGGATCCACAGGGTGAGTTTATAAGAAAATGGATCCCTGAATTAACTGATGTCCCAGATTCACTGATTCATGAACCATGGCGCTTGTCTCCAGCAGAGGAATTAGATTTAGGCATTAAGTCAGGAAATAATTATCCAAGTCCGATTGTAGACAATGGTCTAGAGACAAAACTCGCAAGAGATAAAATTTGGGAAATAAGAAAAAGTAAATATGCGAGAGATCTTTCAATCGATGTAGTTAACAAGCATGCTAGTAATAAATAGTCTCTGAACCTCCCCGCCCGGACTCGAACCAGGAACTAAACCTTAGGAGGGTCTTGTTATATCCAGTTTAACTACGGNGAGATAATTTTACTTATTCTATAGTATAGTAAGAGTTATGAACATACTCTCAATAGATACATCTGGAAATAACTATTCATTAAGTATTTCCAAAGAAAATGATATCACCTCTTTTCAAGATAAATCTGATAATGTATCCAGTGAAAGTATCCTGGTTGAGATTGATAATATCGTTTCAAAATGCAGTCTTAGTCCAAATCAAATAAATACTTTAGTTTATAATAATGGACCAGGAAGTTTTACAGGTATAAGAGTGTCGTCTGCAATCGTTCAAGCAATAGGATTTAGCAATGATTGTCCGGTATACGGTATAAATGCACTCAACCTTGATGCATATTATTTGTATAAAAAATATAATGTTCAAAAAATTCAGATCGCAAAAAAAGCTTTTGGTGATCAAATTTTCCATGGTCTTTTTTTAGTTAATGATAAAGATTGTCTTGCTCAAGAATCTATTAAAACAATTTCATTCTCTGACATAAAAGTTAAATCTAATTATATGTTAGCAACAAACTCAAAAGATATTGAATCTCTCAACGACAATAAATACGAATCAATTGAGAAATACATAGGCTCTGAGTTATTAATAGAATACTACGCACGATACTGTGAAAAGAAAGAAGGATTTAATTATAAAGATGCGTTGCCTAGTTACGCAGGACATACTATCTAGTTAATCTTACCTATCTTCTTTCCTACTCTAATAGATTGATTCATTTTTAGACTGTTTGATAGCTCTATATTTTCTGTAAAAAGTAATATAACCGTTGACCCTGATTTAAACATCCCGATCTCATCTCCTTTGTTGAACTTAATATTCTTATTACCATATTTAGTAGAGATTAATTTTTTGGGCATAGGAGGAGAAACCTCNCCTTTCCACTGCGTCTCAATAGATGAAACATTTATCGCNCCAACNAAAATNACAGAAAAATGATCGTCTTCCTCTTTAAAATGACAAACTAATCTTTCATTTTTTGAATATAAGTTATCTATACACTCTACCGCATGATCGGCCACACTAAAAAGTCTCCCGGGGACATGTAATGTTTTCATTAGTTTGCCATTAGCTGGTATGTGAACTCGATGATAATCCTTTGGTGATAGATATATTGTCAAAAATGAGCCATNTTTATAGATGGATGCTAATTCTTTATCATTNCACAGAAGTGTTCGTATTGGCGTACTTTTGCCTTTAACTTGAAGTATAGAATTGTCTTGTATTTTTCCAAACTGAAGAATTCTGCCGTCACATGAAGACACTATTGAGTCCTTATCTTTATTGACCACATGNACGCCCTTTTTAAGTTTTCTTGTGAAGAAATCACAAAAAGTATTGTAGTTATCAGTATTTTTCTCAATACACTCATCTAGATTTATCTTAAAAAGTTTGACATAGAGTCTAATTAAGAAGCTGGTTAGAGGATGATGTGTCCTTGTGATGATGTAGGTAAAACGTGATATCAAATGATGAGGCATAATATATAGCCAGTAAGAAAGGATCATGTTTTTTACTTTTGTGAGATAGTTATTCATTCGATTAATATCTTATCTTTATGTGCTATATATTTATAGCTATCGTTTTGAAATTTATCAGCAAATATATGATATTTTGTCTATAATGCAATAAAAATATATTTATTATGTCAGGAAACACATTCGGTAAAATTTTTAAAGTTACTACTTTTGGTGAGAGCCATGGGAAGGCGCTCGGCTGCATTATAGATGGTTGTCCTCCAAATCTTAAAATTGATGAGAGCGATATTCAAAGAGATCTTGATCGAAGAAAGCCTGGACAATCAAAATATACTACTCAACGAAAAGAGGANGATAAGATTGAGATNTTATCAGGAGTTTTTAATGGTTTAACAACAGGAACTCCTATTGCTCTATTNATATNCAATAAAGATCATAAGTCAAAAGATTACTCTGAGATTAAAAATAAGTTTAGACCAGGTCATGCAGATTTTACTTATCAGAAGAAGTATGGAATAAGAGACTATAGAGGAGCTGGGCGATCATCTGCTCGAGAAACTGTTGCNCGTGTAGCAGCTGGGGCAATTGCAAAAAAATACTTATCGAAAATTAANAAAACTAAAATATTTGGATATGTATCACAGCTTGGCGAAATTAAAGCTGAAAGCATNAAGATATCTGATATTGAAAAAAATCCTTTCTTCTTTCCTGATAAGAAAAAAATCCTTCAGCTTGAGGAATATTTAACAGGTATAAGGAAAGCTGGTGACTCTATTGGTGCTAAAGTGACTATTATTGGTAAAAATATCCCAATTGGATTAGGTGAGCCAGTGTTTGATAAATTAGATGCATTGTTAGCACAAGGTATGATGTCTATAAATGCAGTAAAAGGTGTTGAGATTGGAGCAGGCTTCGATGTTGTTAGCCAAAAAGGTTCTGAAGCAAGAGATGAAATCACCCCAAAAGGTTTTTCGAGTAACTTCTCAGGCGGTACGCTAGGAGGCATCTCTACAGGTCAAGATTTACATGTAAACATTGCTCTTAAGCCAACATCGAGTATCCTAATACCTGGTAAAACCATCGATCAGAAAAACAAACCAACTACTATACGTACTAAAGGAAGACATGATCCTTGTGTTGGAATAAGAGCCGTCCCGATAGCGGAAGCTATGATGGCACTAACTCTATGTGACTTATATTTGAGACATAAAGCACAAAACAAATAATTTTTTTAGATATGAAACAAACCCTGTACGATAAAATATGGAATGATCACTGCATTTTAGATAATGATGATCACTCATCGCTTATATATATTGATCGCCACTTAATTCATGAGGTCACCTCTCCGCAGGCATTTGATGGATTAGAAATCAAAAATAGAGATATATGGAATAAAAAATCAATCATGGCAACAACAGACCATAATGTTCCAACTATTAATAGAGATCAAGGAATCACCGACCCAGTTTCTAAAATCCAGATAGAGGCTCTTCGAGAAAATTGCAAAAAACATAACATAGAGCTTTATGATTTAGATAATCTTAAGCAAGGTATTGTTCATGTAATAGGGCCAGAACTTGGAATGACTCAGCCAGGCATGACTATAGTGTGTGGTGATTCACATACATCAACACATGGTGCTCTTGCATCACTCTCATTTGGAATAGGTACAAGTGATGTCGAGCATGTACTTGCTACACAATGCCTTAATCTTACAAAAGAGAAAAACTTTAATATAGAAGTAAATGGCGTGCTCCATCCTTACATTACATCAAAGGATTTAATTTTGTATATAATTGGAAGTATAGGTACTTCAGGTGGGACAGGATATACAATCGAGTACACNGGTGAAACTATATCANACTTAAGTATAGAATCACGGATGACCATATGTAATATGACAATAGAGGCTGGTGCTAAATCNGGCTTGATGGCNTTTGATGAGAAAACTCATGATTATTTAAAAGATAGAGAATTTCTACCTTCATCTAAACATTATGATNATGCACTTAAGTATTGGGAAACATTAATAAGTGACAGTGGTGTAACATTTGATAGAAAAGAGCAATTCAATGCGANTGANATTCAACCCCAAGTAACATGGGGCACTTCTCCAGAAATGGTCACATCTGTCGATGAATGTATTCCTAGTTCAGATTCAATTGATAATGAGGAAGAATATGTAGATACACTTGCGTATATGGGACTGGAACCTAAAACTGAAATAAAATCGATTGATCTTGACAAAATATTCATTGGATCATGCACTAACTCTCGTATAGAGGATTTACGCCAGGCAGCTGAAGTTGTTGAAGGAGAAAAAGTCTCTAGCAAAATTAAGCAAGCAATCATTGTTCCAGGTTCGGGGCTTGTAAAAGCACAAGCAGAAAGAGAGGGATTAGATAAAATATTTACGAAAGCTGGTTTTGAGTGGAGAGACCCTGGATGTTCAATGTGTTTGGGAATGAATGATGACTTTTTACAACCTTATGAGAGATGCGCATCTACATCTAATAGAAACTTTCAAGGTCGACAAGGCGATAAAGGTAGAACACACCTTGTAAGCCCAGGGATGGCTGCAGTTGCTGCTATAAAAGGTCACTTCTACAATGTTAAGGATTTTATGAATGAAAAGTAAATCCTATAACGGACAAGTCATTCCAATTAATAGAGATAATGTTGACACGGATTTAATAATTCCAAAACAATATTTGAAATCAATAAAAAAATCTGGATTTGGCCCATTTTTATTTGACTCTCTAAGGTATAACGATACTGCAACATTAGATAGTAATGATGAGAGAGAGGAAAACTCTGANTTTATACTCAATAGAGAACCATTTAGAAAAGGCAATATTCTTGTTTCAAAAAGTAATTTCGGCTGCGGCTCATCTAGAGAACATGCTGTCTGGGCCATACAAAATTATGGCATTGATGTTGTAATTGCAGANAGTTTTGCAGATATATTCTCGAGGAATAGCTTTAAAAACGGATTATTACTCATTACTCTAGAATCACAAACCATTAATGAAATTATAGATTCATCATTATCGTCAAATTCGTATATATTAGATGTTAATCTTACAGAGGATAAAATTTTACTACCAAATGATAAAACGATAACATTTTCTATATCGAGATCTTATAAAGATAGAATTATTAATGAACTCGATGATATTGAGCTTACATTAAGAAATAAAGATCAAATAAAAAATTATGAGAATCAAATGAAGCTTTCCAAGCCATGGTTATTTAATAATGAGTAAAAAAAATATATTTATTTTTCCTGGGGATGAAATAGGTCCTGAGATTACAACTGAGGCTATTAAAATTATAGATTTCCTTAATGAATCTAAAATGACTGATATTCATTATGAGTTCGGTGATNTAGGAGGTGCTTCTCTAGATAAGTACAACAAACCGATAACGGATGAAACTTTAGAAAAAGCTCGTAAATCGGATGCAGTTTTACTAGCCTCAGTTGGTACACCCAAGTATGACAATAATACTCGCGAGCTTAAACCTGAGCATGGATTACTTGTATTGAGAAAACATCTAAACCTATATATTAATATTAGGCCGATATTTGTGTTCAACACATTGTCAGAGTTCTCATCTCTTAAATCTGAGCTAATCAATGATTTAGATTTAGTAATAATTAGAGAGCTTATTGGCGATGTTTATTTTGGTGAACCAAGAGGNTTTAAAGATGTAAATGGAGATAAAGTTGGATACAACACTATGCAATATTCAGANTCTGAAGTTCAAAGNATTACAAAATTTGCAATTGATATCGCACTTAAAAGAAACAAACATATTACTTCTGTTGATAAAGCTAANGTACTNGANTGTTCTCAATTATGGNGACAGACTGTTGATAGAATAATGCAAGGTCACAGTAATATTGATNTACAACATATGTATGTTGANAANGCAGCAATGCAGATNATNAAAAATCCAAAGCAATTTGATGTNATATTAACNCCNAATCTATTCGGAGATATTTTATCCGATGCTGCATCAATGCTTACTGGGTCAATAGGGTTACTGCCATCTGCATCACTTTCTGAAACTATAGGAATGTTTGAGCCGATTCACGGCTCTGCTCCTGATATTGCTGGGCAGGGTGTAGTAAATCCAATTGCTATGATTTTATCCCTTGCGATGATGTTTGAATATACTTTTGATNGACAAGATTTGGCAAGGATAATAAAAAAATCTGTAGACGATGTATTAGAGTCTGGATACTTTACAAAAGATTTATCTCAAAATGATTATATTACAACAAACGAGATGGGTGATAAGATTCTAGAGAGTATTAAAAAACTATGTTAACCAAAAAAGAGTCATATAATGTAGCTGTAGTAGGAGCAACAGGAATTGTTGGAGAATCACTCCTTGATATACTTTACTCTAGGCAATTTCCGATAAGCAGTATTCATGCTGTAGCTAGTAAAAAATCAAAG
>FUFK010041459.1_pt2 | contig 19770 bp, 28 predicted proteins | sample 1021851 | NCBI WGS metagenome assembly FUFK01 (sample SAMEA51879418, study PRJEB19060) | metagenome
CTGNTNNNANNANNCCTAAATCNTCATCGTCNNTTANTTCTTTAAAATATTNNANTAAATCNTCTTGTATNTGTCCGTCNGTNTTNTNTTCTTTNANNCCATTTTGTATNATNTNNTCNGTNTCNTNNATNANTTTTAATTCTGCATTATTAACNNNACCTAANTCTTCNANAGTNTANTCATNTNNANCAGCNGATNNGGAANNNCTATAAANTCCANTNTCTCCANTNNANNCNTCTAATNTTTNTNTNATTAAATTATTAGCAAAATTTTGCGAAGGCGTAGCTATTCCTTCAGCAATGCTGTTTGTTTTATTTATAAGATCCATACCAAATGTTTCTGGTATAGCTCCACTATTAGTTAAACGTGTAACTTTTTGCCTAAAACCTATTGATAATCTAGGATTTTGAAATACCTGTCTATATTCTTTTCTTAAATCATTTTTAAGTTGTGTTCTTTCTGCGCCAAAAAATAATGCGTCATTAGTTTTTTGTAAAGTGTTTGCNTANTTNAGAACTGCTGCTTGATGCTCTAATGGTACTGTTGCAATAATCTCAGACTTTAGTTGNTCNTATTGTTCATTTGCTTTTTGCAGTTGNNNNCNTACTNCTGGNTTATCAAAACCATCTGTTCCTGCTAATTCATCAATTTTTTTATATAAAGGTAATATTTCTTCTGTAAAACGATTAGTTATCTGTACTGTTCCTTTTTGCTCCTGGGTAGTTTTGTTTANTTTTTTAAACTCTCCTAATGCTTTTGTATATGCAGTCTGTGTATTAATTAACCATCCAGGATCTTGACCTTTATACCACCTTAAATTTTCATTAATAACTTCTGTATTGGTTTCTTTATCTAATATTAATCTATCTTCTTTCTTACCTGTCATTAATTGTTCCCANGGTTTAAACGCTTCTTCTGCCTCTANNAATTTATTATTTTGCAANCCGTGCATTAATAATTTTTGATTCCATTGCGTTAATATGCTTTGTACAAATTTATCTCTATCTTCTTTTGTCCTATATAACTGCATAAACCTTGAGTCGTCTAAAATTGCATTTAATTGTTTAACTACATCGTCTGGGCTGCTACCTTCAATGTGCATCCCTGCTANNGCNTCAACATGAACTAAAGATTCTTTCTCATATANATCTTTGTTNTACGCTATNACTGCTTTTTCTTGCCTNTTTATATCGTTTGCATAGGCAGATAAAACAGTAGCNGATACTTCGTTACCTTCTCTTTGATTTAANGGTATNANTCCACCACTACCATCTCCATATACTGTATTTTTTCTCCATTCNAGNTANAAAGGATCNTCAGGTCTAAGAGAATTTAAAGGTACTTCTATACCTTCTGGNGTTATAACTGTTGCACCAGCTGCNTTNCTAGATAAAGTTGCAGCGTTAGATTGNATATTTATTATTTTATTCTGCGACTGTAAGTGAGGTATTAATATATTGTTCCTNGANTCNATGTAGTCAAGATTNTTTTCNGCTGCTTTCTTTTGCTCTATAGTTGNTTCTTCNNTCTCTNNAATTTTTTGTAGATNCTGTCTNGTATCTTGCAGTATTTCTACAGCTGACTTCTTGCTGCCAAAGTTTTGTAACGCAAGGCTTTTAGAATAATTTTTAGCTTCTTTATCTATCCTTACTGTTCTTTGTGCCATTTTATTCCCAAACTGTTTAAGTGAGGAATCTAATTGACCGAGTGAGTTGGCTAAGTTTTGCAAGTCTTTTGAGTTGTCAAACCCTACACTCATATCAGCAAATTGACCTAGCTGTAACTGAGGTGCGTTCATCTTTTCTACTTGCTGGTATGTATCAACAATAGGAGCAGATACTTTTATTCCTGGAGCAGTAAGACCTTTAGTAGCAATAGTCGAGTCAATGCCATACTGACTAAGCAATCTCCTTGATGTCTTACGACTACTATCGCCTGTAGATTTTCCTAGTGAAATTGCCATAAGTTATGCGATTAAGTAATCGTTGCCAAGTGGTTGTACTGTTCCAGCTGTAGCATTTGCATAACCGACACCAGCACTTATACCACTCATAATGCCAGCACCAATAGAGAATGGACTTACGCTTACCTTTGGTCTAGGTACAGGTTTCATAGGATCAAGAATAGTTTTCTTAAGNTATGGAGATATACTTGCGATCCTACTTGCACGTTCTGATATAAAGCCTCTCTTCTCTGACTGTATTCCACCTGTAGCAAAAGCCAGGTTAGTATCTGTGTAGTAGTCGTACTTGCCTAGCTCTGCATTTACATCTGCAAGTAGATTAGCTACATTTGCTCCTATTCTTCCTGTCGCTAATATAGAACCCTTCTTGTCTCTTAGCCTCTAAAGTTGCCTCTCTAGTNTCCTGGGCTGCTTTTTGTTGCAGCTGTCTTATCTGCTGGTTAGCATCATTCATCTTATTTGCTTCTGCTATTAATGCNAGTTCTTCNTTTTGAAACATCTGCTCGTTTCTTAATGCTTCTTGGTTTGCTTCGTAGTTTCTCTGGTTTTNNGCACGAGAGCATATTGCATGTCATACTGAAANTNATCGCTCATATTTGCTGCTTCTATCTGTCTATTTTGTGCAGCTGTTTGAGCAATAGTTTGACCTATGCTCATAATTCCGCTGAAGATACCAATAGCAACTGCGTTACACATAGTTAGATCTTTACAAATTCATAAAAGGGTCTGCCTTCATACCCAAATGTTTCATGTTTTCTTATTATGGTAAACCCCATAAAGGTTAACCAACGTAGATGAACNGTGTTTCTTGCATCTATGTAATTAAACAAAACAGGAAACTCTTTGTGTAATTTTTTTAATTCTATCCTAGATTGCCTTAAAAACTCACGTTTGTCTCTACTATCTTCAAGCATATTTTTACAACCTAGCATCCATACCTGACCAGATTTGTTAGGTTGCTTGATTATTCCCCACATTCCCATAGGGTTTCCGTGTCTGCTAATCATAGTCATACAAGGATTACTTGTAAAAAAACATTCAAACAATGACTGAACAGGAGATGTACCAGAATGAGCAAAACATTCTTCCATATCTTCTTGTCTCATGTGTGTTCCTACATAGGAAACATCATCAATCTTTGCTGGCCTTTGATAAGCCTTTATAATCTTGACGCTCGTTCTTGATACCATCCTTCCCACTCTGCTGACTGTACCCTACAAGGTAGCGGAGAATCGCTAAAGAGTACAATTTTTGCTTCTATATTTTGTGACATGACAGGAACTCTAAACTTGCTAGTAGCTAGAGAAGGAGTGCCTATAGGAAACTGACCACTACCAACCTTATATCCATTGAAAGGATACGTTAATTCATCTCTTTGCCCTGGTGTAATCTTCACAGAGAAGTTAGATGTCTCGTCAAATATTATGCTCCATGTCCGCAGCTGTAATCTTGGACCAGCTAAGACAGCTAATCCTCCTCCTGGAGGTGTTTCTTTTAGATAAGGCGTAGAGAATTGATAAGTCATATTATATATTTCTCCTATAAAAAACTTTGCATTACTTAAATCGCCAGGCACAGTCATAGTTCCATTGCCACTAGCTCCACCTGTCAGGGTTTCAGCTGTAGCTTTTATTACCTGACCATGAGCAATAGTATTGTTTGAATCGAACCTACCTACCACTGCCATAGTTCCTGTGCCAGCCATAGGATACGGCAATGTAATTACAGTTTGCACACCTAATGCACCTGAGTTTATAAGGGATGTAGAGCAAGCAGCTTCTGTAGTTTTTCTATCTAGCAGTATTTCAAACTCTGTGCCACTATCTACAGTCTCAGGTCTTAACTGTGTCTTTTCTAGGTACACGCCATCTGAGTATTGAACACAAGTATATAAATCACTATCTAAAACATTGCCACCTAATAATGTTTTGTTAGCAGCCACTTCCCAATATGACCAGGATGACTGTAACTTTTGGTCATCATCAAAAAAGAATTTATATAAATATATTCTGCGTGGTTCATCCTTGCTAATCATTGTTATAACTTCTTCTGATACAGAGGGAGACATACTTATTAAATTGTCAGGAACAAATCTAGGTACGGAAGATGTTACTTCTTCTGACAATGGTATTGGTCCACTAGCATCAGGCAAGAAGTATTCACGCAAACCATTAAAGTCTCCTTTTGGTATTCCAAAATAAACTGTTCGACCTACACCGATAGGGTCAACAGTATCAACAATATCGAATGTAGTTATTGCAGTTATGGTTGCCGTCTTTGGCGTTAACGATGTACCTATAGCTGTTGCACCTGTATCTAATCTAAACTGTCCGTGCAAACTAAATAGCAATAATGTATTAGCAAAAGCCAGGCTACTATTTAGGAAGTTAACGGATGTACCACCAGAGCTAATATCAATAGGATCAGAGTCCAGGGCAGTTTGTACTGTTTCTGGAAAGAACCTATCAAACGCATCAGAAGCCGATAGTATTACATTTTCATCTGCTAAGAATACAAGTCTGTTTCTAAATAAGTTTATGTTTTTTATTTTACTACCTACAAACGTAGGGTTAGGTGCAGTTGTAAGATCTCCTGCTATACGACCTGAGTAGTTGAATTGACTGAAAGTAAAAGTGCCATTAGCGTTTCTAATTAACGTATGTGGCATAGTGGATTTATCAAGTTGAAAATCTATATTTGGTGCAACAGTTTCTCTCCATACACCTGGACCAAAACCACTACCAGCTGTAGCTTCAAACTTAACAAAGTAATCATCAAAGGCTGTAGTAGCAGAACCTTGTATCCTTACTGTAAAGTTATGCTCTGCAATAGTAGGCAAATCAGTAATACTATCTACTGTTCCCTTAATTGCTGACGTTGCATCAGCTGTCTTTGTGTCGCTGCTTTCTAATGTATAGTCGCCTCCATCATCTTTGGTTATTCTAATTATGTAATCAGTATTGGTTACTGTAAAACCAGATATAGTATTTAGCTGCGTAGCCAAGTCATTAGCAATCGTTACAGTATCAGGAGCAGTACCAGAAGAGTTGCCAGTAGTAACGCTTTTTTCCGTGCCATTTAGTTTAACTCTGTAAGTTGTAGAAAAGTCAGCAGATTTTATAAATACCATTGACTTTGTACCCCAGTTATATGACTTGTTTACAGTATCCATAGCAACTGTTTTCTCTCTGTTAACTATGAATGTAAAGTCAGCAATAGAAGCAACCCTAAATGCAGAGCTAGGTTCTCCTGTTATATCAAGATAGGCTGTGCCATTAGGTGTGGATACTGTCTGTGCATTACCATCTAAATCAAATACTTTTATAGCGTTATCTTGTATAAAAATTAAATATCTAATTACACCATCTCTATCAACTATGTGTGTAAATGGCCTACCAGAACCAGCTGATCCTGCAAATAATTTTTTTATATGTTGCATAGGAGGCCTCTTCTTTAACCCTTCTACAGGGCTAGGCATACAATTAATTACTTCTTCTGCTTGTGATGCCAGGCGTAACGCTGCTGGTTGCTGACTTACTCCATTAATAAGATTAGGAATAGAGCTACTAATTAGTGGCATAGTTAACGCTCAAGTGTACGAGAAGGAATGTAAGTATTNATAGGGCTAGTTCTATTAAGATGCCCACGCAACATACTATGTTCTGTCTTNCTTGTTTCTTCCTCNAGNAANGCNCTNCGAGCCTCNAGTTCCTGCGTAAGGTTTAACTTAGTNAGATCGGCAGAACCAATAATCGCTTCCTGTAATTGCCTTCCTGCTTTAATAGTTATATATTGCCGTGCGTGTTCGGGNAGTAAATCCCACTCAAGAATGGTTGTCATATCAACTATTAAATCAGCATCAAATGTATATCTATTATTTCTTCTGTCGTATAACTTGTCTCCTCGTTGCACTACATCTATGTCTGGGTANTCCAANTTATCAACTACAACTCGACTTACATTACTCGATAACTCTATCTCGTTAGAAGAGTTACGTTCCAAAGTTTTTTCTAGGTCTGTATTAAATGACCAACCTTCTGTTTGTATCGTTCTGCTTACGTCATTCAACGCATCTTCTGCTTGCTTTGCCAAACCAAATTGACCCTGCAAACTATTGACAGGTGCTTCTCCAAGCATTTGCAGAACTCTGTTTACTGCATCAAGAAAGCTAGTTCGACCTAGTGCCATTACTTCTTCTTCCTTTTCTTAGCGGTCTTTGCTGCACGCCTAAAGTTAGCAGCTGTAGGTGCGCCTTTAGTTCCAGGCTTGCGCATCTTCTCTCCACTACCAGCTTTTATTCTCTTACGCTTTGCGTGTATGTTTGCGTAGAGTCCTTTCTTTTTTGCCATAGTTAACACTTCCATTTGCGAAGGGCTTTGTTGATCCTACTGTTAGGATCTCTAGCTGTTTTGCTAGATGTTCTTTTCTTTTTCATACCTTTCATCCTGGCGCAAAAAGATTTTTTCCTTTTGCCTCCTCCAGGTTGCGGTGCTTTCAGATTAGAACCTGTTTCTCTGTTGTACTTTTTTCTACCAGCAGCTGTCAAGCCACCTGATCTGCTCTTATGTTTGCCCATNTTTAGGCGTACATTTTTTTTGCGAGCCATTTACTTTTTCTTTTTCTTTTTCTTTTTAGGAGGTCTACCTACTTTAGAGCCGTATGTTCCTTTTCCGTATGGCATAAGAATAAAGGGGGTTGTGTTACCCCCTTATATTAACGGCTTATGAGTTAGCTGCATAGAGTTCAATTGCGCAGTCTGGGCGTAAGACTCCGCTTCCGTGCATCATGCTACCAACCATAAATGTACCTTGATAGAGAGCGTGGATGTCTGCTCCTGTCTGCTCCATCTTAAGATCCATTAGCTTAACTGTNCCNACNGCTTGCTTGTTAAANACAAGACCAATGTTGTCAGTATAGTTAGCGTGGTATGTATTGTTNTCTCCAGTTGNNGCTGACCTNTTTGTTTTAGGTAAGTGATTAGATTTAACAATGTGGATTCCTGCTACCTTNAGGACTTCTCCTTCTGCGTATGCACCACGACCACCNAAGTCTCTGTTAATAACAGTTGTATTCTGNACTAACTTGTAGTAGTTAGTTGGGTCAATAGCGCAGTAACGATCNTCTTCTGGAAGGTTATTAATATCCATNTGTTCAGCAGCTGAGAATAAAGCAGTTGCTAANTCTGTACCTGTAACAGCAGCAACCGCAGCAGCTGTGTTGGCTGTACCTGACTTAAGAATCTTTATTCTTGTACCACCTGGAAGATCAGTATTAGGGTTAGTCGATGTTCTTGCAGCCTGTGCAATCATAGCTGCTACGTTCTGATCGAAGGTATATGCTAAAGCATTTCCCATCTGAACTGAGTACTGGCTTCTCACATCGTAATGATTCATAGCCTCGTCAACGTCAGCAATGAATACGTTACTGACAAGTTTGTCGTCAATATTTATGACGGCCTCTGCGTGCTTGATAGCATTACCTGTCAGCTGTGTGCCAGGGCTATGATAGCTGGTGCTAGAAAGTCCGACTATTGGGAACTGTGCTGATTTACCAGAGCTTATAGTTCTGACTGTATGCAAGTCCTCAAAGATAGTTGCTTTACGGAAGGCTGAAAGTACCTCTCCTGCAAAGGTTTTAAGAAATAAATCTTTTACACCTGTTCCTGTATTGTTAACAAGGCCCAGGCGTGAAGGCGTAAAGTTAGCCATTGGTTAGTTACCTAGAATTAATGATTGTCCAGACCATTACTTCTGCATAAGGTATCCTTCGCAAAGGGCTTCGCTTCTGTTAGAAGGTCTAGGTTGATTTAACTATAACGTGTTCAAGCAAAAAAAATAACCCTACATTGACTAATACAGAGCGGTGGCTGTTTTATCAGCACGTTGTAAAAGTTGTAAGGTTGAGCAACTGACGTTCCAACAGAGCAGAGGTTGAGTTAACAACTTGATAATAGGTCTGGTTGCTTAAAATTAATATAGCACGGAATCTAAAGTATGTTAGATCGACCCAATTTATCTGCAACCTTCTTTCTATATGCTGAATCTCTTGAGTAACGAGGGTCATTCATAGCTTCTACTANCTGTGCATTNGATTCAAAGACATCATTNCTTGATCCTCTCGATGACCTACCACCTATCAGTCTTGGCTCTTGATCTGTTGCTGCCATGTAACGTGCCTGGAGTCCATCTACTGCAAGTCTTACATAGTCAATATCAGTTGACTTCATAGCNTTGTCGTATGCNTTGCGNTCTGNTTCAGTAAAGTTTTGTGCAGCCCANTCAGTCATTTGNTTGTANCGTTCTGCACCNCCATACTCATTCTGNAANTCAGTAGCNTGTTGTACTGATAGTTGNTTATCTTTTGTAGTTCTGTANTGAACNCCATCAAGATATGATTCNACCATCTCCCTGGTAAAGCCAGCACCTTGCAGTTGCTCATAGTCAGCATCTTCTAGTTTGCCAGTTTTTTGCCAGCGTTCATTCATGTTGCCATAGTCAATACCAGCCTCCTCTAATTTACCTCCAACAAAATCTCCATAGATTTCTTTTGCAGTCTGTGGCTGTGACTCAGCTACCTCTTCTCTTTGTTCTGGAGGTTGGCTTTGCTTTCTTTGCAGTTCAAGATACGCTTTCTCTAATTCTTCTTGACTCTTGTACTTACCAGCTAATAGTTTTTCCTCCCCTTGGATCTCAACATTATCCTCCTGGGCAATCTGTTGTTCCTCCGTGGCGTTAGGATCTACAGCTGTGGTAGGTTCTTCTCTAATAGTTACTGGTTCTGGCATAGTTAGTTAATAATAATTTCGTTAGTTTTTGGATCACGTTTTGCAGCTGTGAAAGAGGCTGTGGGTTCTGTGTTCTCTTCCCCCTGTATNACTATCTCTCTNACTCCTGTTACTACAGGTGCATCAGAGACAGGTTTCTTAACCGATTTCTTGGGTTGCTTCTGCGAACTGGTTGGCATCAATACCTCCTGTTTGATTNGTAATTGCTTGAAGTGCNTGGGCAGCCCTATCAGGATCTGCNCCCTGGAAGTTTTTAACTGCTTGCGCCATAGCAGGNGATTTAATTCCTGTCTCNAGCANCGACTGTTGCTGTTCCTGGCGTGCAAGTTCTGCTTGCGCAGCTGCTTCCTGTTGTAACTCTTGTTGAGTCTTAACTAAGTTAGTTGTATCAATAGAACCACTAGCTGCAAGTCTGCGTAGTGCTTCTTCAACATTTAAGAACCTAGCCATAACCTCTGGACCAAGTGCCTGGTTAGCAGTTTGTATAAAGTCTATAAGTTTATTTCGATCATCGCCACGACCTATAGCCTCTATACCTGTAACCGCTTTCTCTTTGATTAGTGGTTCTCCTGTCGTCTCGCTTCTTGGGAAGTCAGGTAGTTTACGCTTTCTGCGTAGTATATGTATTAGTCGTCTTACAAGTGGTAGCTGTAGTTCTCGGCTAAGTATGGAATANAAACCAGAGATACCAGCATCTAGTTCCTGTGCCATATATCTTATCTCTTCTGCCGTTACTCTTTCTCCTGGTCTTTGTATCGCTGTGTTAAGCATGAACGCAAAAGCTAACCTATTNTCTATNCGNTCTATTGTTTGATTAGCTATTTGTAAATCTTGTGATTTACCAGCNGCCTGTAAGACTGTGACATCGGCAGCGTTGCCTTGTACGATACTTCCATTCGATGCCTGGCTAAGTGTGCGTGGCCTTGTTGTGCCATTTGGATTACATAAAAATAAAACTTTACTTAGGCTTGCGCTTGCTTCNAGTATAGCTTTGTATAAATTTTCTAATGCAAGTAAGTCGCCATAGTACTGCTCAACGTATGACCTTCCGTACATTTCTGAGTCCACCCTATCCTGGCGTAATGCAATCCANGGTGCTACATCNGNTGCNCATTTNCCATGTGTNCCTGGTATCTCTTTNCCTTTTATNTCTTGANACCAATGACATTCATCATCCATAAATTTAATACAGGTATATATCTTAACCATTCTNTTTTCCATTTCATCGTAATCNTCTTCTTGNTCTTCNTCNANGTANTCGTCTGGTAGTGCATCTTCAAATATTTCTTCTTCAACTACTATCTCTGTTACGTTACCCATAGGGTCACGGCATANNACNTANGAATCTAANTGNATNACNTTTATNCCTTCNTCACTTATATANAGCAATACGTTACCGCCTACAAGTAAATGNTTTAACGCTTCGTGCATNGCAGCACGNCCACCTAAANNTTCAAACNNTCTCATAACTGCTTGCTCTANNTTAACNANGGCAGAATCAAACTCTGTAATCATTTGTGGATCTTGATTACTTGCAAGTATNGCNAANCTATCTATTTCTAATTTAAAAAANTTTTCGTTTGTAGGGAAAAGAGTTACGGCCAGCTTCGATGTCATGTGACCTACGCCTCTNGCACCTNATGATTGATATGGAGTANNNAACCTACCAGCATCTCCATAGTTTTCATCTTCTATTAGTCCAGGAATAGTTACCTTACTACAATCTCTAGCACGTTGTAATGGAGAGTTTCTATCTACACGCAACTGCTCATAGCGTTGTGCAGCTGTACCACCTGACGAGCCATACAACGCTGACTGCGTATCGACATTGTTAGTAAGTCTAATTTTCATTTATGTATTTGGAATCATTAATGCACCTGATCCNCCAGCACCAGGAACTAAATCAGTTCTGTAACGCCTTCTNCCAGAGCCAGCCCTGTTNGTTATTAATGGANTACCTGTNCCTATNTGCANNGATGCNGCACCAGCACCTGTTGTAGGATTTGCGCCTTGCATAGAGGGATCAGCTATAGGAGCAGGAGCAGGAGGTGCTACGGCTAAAGCTGTTGGTGCTACCTCTGTTGCNCTNGCAGCAACTTCAGCTATTGGTTCTGGAGCAACAGGAGCTTGTGCCTGGGCAGCTGCTTGCTGTGCCTCAAACCTTTCTCTTTGTGCTTGTAAGTTTCTTTCAAATTGTTCCTGCTGGATACGCATTTGCTCCCTCTGCAGTTCCATTTGTTCTTGGTGTCTCCTTTCGGCTTCCGCCTTATCGTTACCACCGCCACCTCTACACATAGCTTTAATCTTGTAGGTTGTTTTGTTCAATATAAACGGATTCTAGAATATTTACCAGCTTTACTTGACCAGAATATAACCAAATCTCACGATCAGTCATATCAATACTTGGGCATCGCTCTGGAAATTTCTCTTTTAATTTATTAATTAGTGCTTCGTCAATAGCTGGATAGCCTTCATCTATTGTAGGGTCAATGGCTGCCATAGTTGTACCTCTCCTGTAGTGTAATTGTACTCCCCATCTCGTAAGATGCGTGTTAGCTGTGCCGTCATAACAGCATCAGCATAGGTTTTGTTTTTCTTTTCGTAGTGCTTAACTACCTTATCCCACATCTCTTCTACTGTAGTTGCATCTTCTAACATTTTCTCTGCTGTCTTTGGTCCAACTCCTACAAGTCCTTCGATGTTATCTGTATGATCTCCTGACAATATCTGTTGCATCCAAAATCTATCTGCNTTCTTTCTTGTAATTAACTCCAGGTCATCCTTTGCNAGTAGNGTGCAAGGTACNCCTCTCATGTCTTTGTCAGGAGAAACAATAACAGGGTTCTCATGCTGACCATTAGTAGCAAGTAATGCCATAACGTCATCGCCTTCTAATCCTTCAAATGCAACAGAGCGATATGTCTCTTTTGTTATTTGCCTTACATCTTTTANTGCAAGTGGATGCCGTTGACCTATGCGGTTAGCTTTATAGTCCTGGTTTATTCCATGCCTAAACGTAGGGTACTGAGTAAAACACATGATGACTCCACTATCATCGTCAGCTAGTTTCTTATATCCTTCTACTCTTATGTCAACNAGATCCATTACATCTTTCTCTGTACTGTGCAGTAAGTGCGTGCCATCGTCAGCACGAAAGTCTACTTCGCAAGCGCAGCAGGAAGAATAGATTAGCCAATCAGCATCTATCAATAGTGTCATAATTTTTCTCCAAAAAAATCTGAAGCAGCAACCATAAGGCGACCTGTCGTTTCTGTATATGTAAGTTTATCTGCCATACCCAGGCAACCTGTGTGTCTATTCTTTAACACTTTGAGTTGTAGCTCGTTGTTNTTTTCTTCATCAGTCTGCGACCTAATACCACATACAACCAAGTCGCTTAACTGAGCTATGCTTTGGCTTCCTCTNAANCTNGCTAAGTTTATATCNCCTCCATCTTCAGCTGGTTTACCATCAGTCCTACGCAAGTGACTGACCATAACTAAACCTACACCTGTCTTTTCTACCACCTGTCTTAACTTAGTTACGCATACATCTATTTGTTTTCTTTCATCTCCNACTGTCAGTCCTGATACAACAATACTTATGTGATCTAAAAAGATAACGTCACAGTTTTCTCCTGTTGCCATGTACGTTATCTGTTCNAATAACCTGTCTGGATCTAATGAACCAAAGTGTTCCAGGAGTAAGAACCTATTGCCAGCAAATATATAATCAAATGCCTGGCGTAATTCTTTTTCNTCTACNTTATCCTGTTCTAAATGTAGTGGTTTATTCAATGCGATAGATAGTATGCCTTGCATACTTCTCTTGCTGCTCTCTTCGAGGCCAATCCACCCCACCTTAAGTCCATTGTTAAGNAAATGATANGCCATTTCCCTACAAAGTAGGCTCTTCCCCGAGCCTGTTCCTGCGCAGATAGTCACAAGTGCTTGCTTACGAAACCCTTGACACATCTTGTTAAGCATAGGAAATGGATAGCTACATACACCTGTCTCGTCTTTCTTTATTAACTGTTCCCATAAATCATAGGCGTTATGTATTCCATCTGGTCTAGCAGGGATCGCCTTGAATAATAAATCCTTAAGTTCTTCCCCTTCTCCTGCGAGGAGCATTTCGTTAGCGTCTTTTCTTGGCAGTCTACATATTGCTGCTTTGCCAGGAGGTAGGATTTCAACTGCTTTCTCGGCAGCATCCATGCCAGGCTTGTCTGAGTCAAAACAAATTACAATACGATTGAATTGAGATAACCATTCTAAGTTTGCAGCTATGTACTTGTTAGCTGATTGACAGCCGTTAGGCAAACTAACTACAGGAAAACGATTACCTTGTATCTGACTTATTGTAAGGCAATCAACTTCGCCCTCCGTAATTACAGCAAAGACTTTAGTTTCTGTTCCGTGGTTTTGTCTCCAAATTTTTTGACCCCAAAGTTGCATATTGCTAGTATCTCCGACCCATCCAAACCTCTTATCTTTGTATCGAAGATGCTGTGCAACTGGCTTGCCTATCTTGTCGTGGTATGTAGCAACCTGGACTACCTGGTTGTTGTATTCTGCATACCCATAGTCATATAGTTCGCAAGTCTCTTTAGTGATTCCACGTTTAGGTAAAGCTTTTGGTGTAACAAATGGAAGTAGCGGTGTAACCTTCATCTTAAATGGTTTCTCGAACTTAATAGGTTTATCTTTAGGTGGTTGGAACTGCCAACCGCAGCCAAAACAATACTTATGCCCATCGTCATAGACAGCTACATTATCTTTTGATTGACACTCAGGACACGGCTCTTTGCTTATGTACTTGCTTTTGTTCATACCAATGTGGTGGGATAATTTTGTCAGCGTAGAGGAAGCCATGCCTCTCGCACCATTTAGCGTAGGTTAGGCTTCCTTTAGCTTTGCTAAGTTTCGTCTTGCTGTTTTGAAAAACAAAACGAATGTCTAATGTGGGATGTTGCGCCTTGATCGCAAGATGTTTTCGCCTTTCTTCCTTGCGGAATAAGCCTTTGATTTCGCAAATAATTCCATTATCAAAGATGATGTCAGGGCAGTAACTGCTAGTGATGATGTAATCAATGTTGATGGNTTCATAGGAAAATTTAATCTTGTTGTCGACCAGGTTCTTTGCAACCGATGCTTCAAACTTGCTTCGATAGTTAGAACTCCTCTTCAAAAGCGTTGACTTGTGCTGTTGTCTTGTCGCTGTGTCATCGAAACCATAATCCTGTGCAGATTTTACATACTCAACGTGCTTGTGTATCTTGACTGCTTGTGGCTGGATCTTAACACCTACCCCAAAGTTGCCGTCATAACCCATGACACGCAAGTTAACTTGACCAAGAGTACCAATACCGCACTTGTTTACNTTCTGCTTTTCTTCTTCTGTCATAATTTTATTGTCAGAATTAAATAAAACAGGTGGTGTCATGTGCCATTGCTCTCCTGTAAGTCTATTGATACCACCAGTAGGCATCTTAGTTTTTACTACAAAATAATTCTTACTACCATCGCCATCATCTACAGTTGTGTAGCTCCAGGGTTTGTTAGCTAACTTATATTTCTTGTCAGGGTTAGCTGTCTTTAGTTGCTTCTTCCAATTTTCTAGGTAGCCATCTAGTTCTTTCTCTAACTCAAGTGCATCGTTAGGATCTATAAGGCAAGTAACTTTCCATAATGGATCGTACTTAGTATCTGGTTCTACTAACCAGGTGTATTGAAACCTACATACAGGTGTCTTTGTGATAAGCGTTTCGGATTTCATGTGATGAAATAATTTGAGTAACGTGTGATGTTAGGGTCTAATGTTCCGTGCTGTGGCTCACTAGGCATACCCTTCGTGCCTGGTATTTGTGATGTTAGCTTTACCTTTATATCTGTTAACCAATCATGTGCATACATATCTGCAAAAGTTATTCGTACTGAGTCTCTTAACTTTGACATCTCTGCTGGAGTGGTGGTAAAGCAGTCGTGTATGCCTCCTATATTTTGTATGTATTTCATTGCATCCACAGTNGTAGCTGCCATGTGGCTGCTATCGAAGCTATGCAATACGTTTGCAGATAAAGCATAGCTCATTCTCTTAGTATCTAAACCAGGTTTGTCTACTGATGTTCGTATATCTAAATATATGTCAGATAAATACTTCATTCTTATCCTGGATAATCTCGTATCGCTGTACTCCTGGTGTACTGGTAAGCCAGAAGGCGTAACCCATTCAAGTGCCACGTTATTTTTACCAGCAATACGGCCAATAAATTTAAACCACTTCATTGCCTCTACAGCTGGCTCGATAAGTGATGTTGCTTCCTTATGTAGTAAGCGTGCCATGTAGTGCATTGTTGACATTGATCCTTTTTTTGTAGTCCAACTGCCATGACCAAACAAATCCTTGGCTCTTTTCGTAGCCCAATCGTATGCAAAGTAATAGAAAGCTGTGTTTGTAGCTGAGTATGGCGTGGTCATCACGCAAGGTTTAGCTAGTGACCTGTCAGGTTGCAGCATTAACCACTTTTTAGCCCTATGATCCTCTGTTGCACGCAGTTTTTGGTTAACTTTAGTGATAACTTCGGTGTATATATCCCTTGGTGTCTCATTATTCTCAAGATTGACCAGTATTCCCATCTCTTTTGACCGCAAAAGTGACGCATAATGCTGTATTCCAGAGCAAGTGCAGTCCAACATCACAGGTAAATTGCATTTGTAATCTGGCTCTGTCCTGTATAGATAGAAGGAGCGACAAAATGCTAAAAATGACCAGGGTTTATCTGCTCGCATCCAAAATTCTGCGTTAGTCCAGGGGTCGCTACCACTATCTAAGATTAGTCTTAGCTTTTCTTCTGTCCAATCTATTCTGGTTTGCCAATCAGCCTTACCTAGGCCATATAAGTTTGCACCATGTATGCGCAACCAGTTCTCTGCTTCCTTGCTATCTATCTTTGTACCATTAGCAAATAGTAGTAGCGACCTGGCTACATCATTACCTTGTGGGTTTAGATAAGGTGGTCGATAGTAGTATCTGCCTCTAAAATCCAGGCTCATAGGAAAATATATCTCTTGTTCCTCTATAAATCTGCGTGCTACCCATAGTGTTTTAGCCTGGGCAATCCTTGCACCTCTAGTTTTGTCGTTCTTCTCATGTATTGCCCTGGTTTTATACCTCCATCTCTGTATTCCTGGATCATTCTCCTCTAAATGTTTAGGGTATGGGTCGATAGGCCAGCCATCTCTAGGCAGTAAGCAACCCACCTCCATGTTTCTATCGTATGCGTACTCTATNTGTTCATACATCCAGGCATTTACCTTCCAAGGTACAGACTGATGTATGTTTGCAGCCTGGATAAACTGTTCTTTGCCTGTTGTTTTCTCTGCAACTAGCTCAGAGTTACTCTTCATAAGAGTTAACGGCAAGTCTTTNTTNCTNTANCCACCATCGAGCGTGCTAGTCCAGGGTCGAGGCGGTATGTACATAGGCAGATAGTTAGGAGTCATCAATTCTTGCTGCTCTTTTACGTTGCTTACCCATGCCAGGCATTGTTCGGTAGGCAGGACTATTCTTCTTGCTGGCTTAACTGTATTGTCTAGCTTTATCTCTATCAANCCAGTATATTTTTCTATNAGTTCTATGAGCAGGACTCCTGANGCCATGCGNTCTTTNGGTTGCCAGTTATCNGTNGCCTCCATCCTCCTGATGTAAGCCATCTTGTGTGCTTTTCTACTCCTACCACGCCTAAAGTTCTTTAATTCTAGGAGGCTTGCCCTATCGAGCATAGTCTCTATCCATAGTTTATCTGCAATATCAGTAGCAACAGAGTGCAGCGTAGGGTTAGCACTAAGACTATCTATCACAGTTCTTACACCGCACGCAGCTACTTGCTGCGCAGGGAGATATGTAAGTGGCGTAAGACTAGCAAAGTTCTTACCAGCTGCTCCCTTCTCTATCTTTCTACGGATAGCTCGCAAGTGCAGGACTATTTCATTACATCCATGCGCAGATAGAGCCTCCCCCCATTTAGAGAGAGACTCCATCTTGTTTTTCTTTTGTCGGTTGCCCAGGACTCTAACCCTATCGCAGCCTAGGGTTAGCATTTCTCTTTCAAGATTGTCCTGGTCTACTTCTGTTCGGGTATTTTTGCTGCCCAAAAGTCATACTCCCTATTAAAGTTATCGACCATCCAGGACTGCGTAATGTAGTTAACGACTTCACTGTCTGACTTGCCTGTTACCTTGGCTAGTGCTTTGACTCTTCGATGCGCCTCCACGTTAAGAGTGGTTTGTATCTTTGTACTTTCAGGTTTAGTTACTTCCATGCTTAACCCCTAATAAAAAGACTTCTTTTAACGTAGGATACATCGCAGTTCTAATAACTACATCTTCATACTTTTCTTTTAGCCAGGCGTGGAAGGCTTCGTCTTGCAATTCTTCTGGCGTTTTAACTGGCGCAGGACTGTCAGGTAACATCAGCCAGTGCGTTGCATCTGGAGGTATGTAGCTATGGCTTGAACTTATCCATGTTCCTGAGTCAGAGTAAAAATAAAGCACGTTGCCCTGGTTGTTGGCGTGTGCTTTATTCGGTTTCTTTTTAGCTAATAAATAAATTTGTTGATCTGCGCTCACCATTTTAATCTAGCTCCTGATTTCTTGTTGTTAAACTCTTCGACCTTTTTAATATCTATTAGTGCTGTTTCATTATGGAACTTTACTAAGGCATTAGTTAAGTCAGTTCCATAAATAATTTTGCTGGTCATCACAGGACTGCTAGGGTTCTCAGGGTCTACCTGGTTGAAGATAACCTCGTAAGGCTTTAGCTTTTCTTTGCTCATTGGTTCTGTTCCTCCCATGTACTTCCGCAATTTGGACAGGCATCTTCGCCTTCTGATATAGAATCATGTCCGCAGTTTTTACAAGACCAATCGTCTATATATTCACTAAATTCCATTAGTTTTTTCCTCCTTAATTAATTGTTGATAAAGTTTAAATAATCTCATAGCCAACAACTTTACATCTTCTGCGCAAAGTTGCTCGGCCATGAGCAGGACTGCTAGCTGGATTCTGTACTCCCTGCGCATATCTTCGGCAAGAGCTAGAGCAGTGTGAAACTGCTCCGCCTCGGTGTTAAGGTACTTCATTTGTTTAACGCCTCCTGGTTTTTGGCGTGTAACTTTGGATTGTTACCCATGAAATAACTTTTTAATTGGTCATCCTCTATCTTTTTTTGTATCGAGGGTGGGCAATCAGTCCAGGACTGCTTTAATATCATCCATCCATGATCCAATAAGCTAGGGATAATGTCCTTGTTTTGTATGTAATGTTTTAACATTAATCCTCCTCCTCAGTTAAGAAAAAGGTATATGTTCCCTTGTTTTTTGTAACCTGGTTCATTTGCCAGGTGTATTCCTTTGGGCAGGACTTTAACCACTCTTGAAAAGATTGGTTCATAATGTGGCCGTTGTAATACTCACGGCCTTTTAATTCCTGGTGCATTGTTAAACCTCCTTAAAATGGTTGTGTCCAGTTGTCATACTGCCAGCTTGTAATCTGCCTATCTTTGCAAAGTCCATCTGTCCAGTTGTTCCAGGCTTCACGCTTGGCAACATAATCAAAACGTTTTTCTTTTAGAAAATCTTTGTATGTATCCTTAAAAATAATTAAGGCTTGCTTTTTTGTTAGTGCCATTATTTTTCCTCCTGGTTCTTTTTTTCTTTGACTTCCTTATTAAATTCTTTGAAAGCCTGGGCAACATCTTTTGCAGATTTGATTTTGTTAATATCAAATTCTTTTACGTTGCCGTTTCCATCCATAATTGAAAATGATGGCATGATTAAAACTCCTTTTTTGTAGTGGGTTAATGGTAGAAAAATCTACCAGGGAGGCGACCAGGTGCGGAGGCCTCCAAGTTAGATTTAGTCCTCGTTGAGGTCGGGCGCAATAATCCCGAACTCTCCCCAATCTTTATGAATAGTCCAGGCATTTTCCTTAACTATGTCATCAGGGATTTTGAGGGCGTAGCCTCTAGGATCAGTATTAAGAAAGATACCGAACTTAAGAAACTCTTCGGGCGTTCCGTTTGGCATTAATAAAGTTTTTAACTTAATCATTAATGCTGCTTCTTGTTTGCTTGCAAGTTCATAGAATCCCTTGCCGTGTGTTTCCTGGATCGCTTGCGCTGTACTTTCTAACCTTCTTAAACTCTTGCATAGTTTTATAGGGTCGGTATCAGCTGGAAGAGAGAATATTTTTTTAATATCCTCCCCATGCTTTTTGATCCTGGCATACATTTCAATTTTTTTGTTTGCTGTGGTGGTCATGTCAATAATTTAGAATGGTTTACTTTTCTTGTTGGTTCTGTTCCTGGNGGATAATCTCCCCAAGTTCCAAGAACCATACAAAGAAGGATAATAAAGAGATTTAAACCCATGAATTGAAAATCAAATTTCATTTAATAAACCTCTTTAGATCTGTTTGCACTTTCTCTAGTTGTTCGTCATTTAGAACTAATAAAAGAATATTAATAATTTCAGAAGGTGTACCAGCGTCACCCTGGTCAACTGCTTCTGAAAGTTTGTTTAATAAATCCCATTTACCGAGAGTGCCTGGATTCTTAAATTGATAATCTTTGCCCATGATTAGTAACCCATAAACACGGCGTAAGAATTTAATTCNTTATTGGTCATAGGTGCTAGACCTCGAGAGCCTGGGATAAGAAAGCAACCGTTAGAGTCTTTCTTAAGTTCTCCTAGTCTTGGCTTCCAATACTCATTTAAGAGTCTTAATGCGCCAGCTGTTAAAGCTTCCATAATTTCTCCTGGTGGATTGAATGATTCTATAAAGAATCGTATTAGAATTATAAAGGAGGTTTTGACTAATTGCAACTAATGGGCGGCTAGACTTACAAAAGTTATTGAATCAAAATATAAAAAGTCTAAGATACCAGGCAAAAACTACAAAATAACTAGCAGTACTGTCACTAAGACAGCACCGCAGGGACTAAAAACCTAGATACTGCAAGG
>FUFK010042095.1_pt1 | contig 19766 bp, 18 predicted proteins | sample 1021851 | NCBI WGS metagenome assembly FUFK01 (sample SAMEA51879418, study PRJEB19060) | metagenome
TATCTATTTGATGGTGCAGTTAGAAAGATACCTTGTCCTGTGCAAGACTATGTGTTTGATGATTTTAGTATTACACAGCAACCACTGGTGTATGCAGGACTAAATTCTGACTTCAACGAGATTACTTGGTTCTATGCAAGTCAAGACTCTGACTTCATCGATAGAAATGTTACATANAATTATGTNGAGGGNACNTGGTATACAAACTCACTNGATAGAACNACATGGCTAGANTACGGTGTNTACCAAGTTCCNTATGCAACACAATACAGTCCAACNGTTNNTGGTGACACACCAACTGTGTTGGGTGCAACAGATGGCTCTAGNATAATCTACCAACACGAAGANGGTGTNGACAANGACACAGAAGCCATGGAGTGTTTCTTACAGTCTGGTGACTTTGACATTGAAGATGGACAAAACATTTTATCTGTATCTCGTTTCATACCTGATTTCAAAGATCAAGAGGGTAGCGCAGAGGTGTTGTTAAGTTTTAAAGATTTTTCACAAACAACAAGCACAACTTCTTTAAAGACTGCAATATCAAGCACGTCATCAACGAGTGATATTACACTTAAAAAATCTGCAAACTTTCCATCAGAGGGCACAATACTTATTGGCACAGAACTTATTACATACACATCTAACAACACAACGACTGGTGTGTTGAGTGGTATTGGCAGAGCTGCTAGCGGCAGCACAGCAACCACACACGCATCAAACAAAAAAGTTACAAACTATACAAATGTTAGAATTAACAGATCTACAGTGACACCAACCACCACAAAGGTGGACACGCGTGGTCGGGCACGACAAGCAAACATCGTGATCTCCAGCACGGCGATTGGTGACAAGTGGAGATACGGCACATTAAGATTAGATGTTAAACCAGACGGAGGACGATAATGGCAAAGATAACTATTGGACGTTTACCAAACGCGACAGAAGAGTACGATAGAACACAGTTTGATACACTGATTAGAGAACTTGATCAGATCATTACACAACTAAACTTTTCATACGAACAACAAACAAAAGACGAAACACTAGCAAGGAGCTTCTATCTTGGCTGATACATTTTTATTAAAAGCAGTTGACCTGACAACAACGAGTGCCACACAGATATACAAGGTGCCAATCACCGATGATACGGCTACACCGCCTACAGCATCGACAACAGCTCTTGTAAAGTCTATACTTGTAAGTGAGGATAGCGATAATGCAGATACTATTACAATTACAATAACCAGAGATAATGTGTCTGGTGACCCTGTATTTAGCGTGTTTAAAGACAAAGCGGTAGGCGCAAAAGGGACCGTGGAGCTTCTAACACAGCCATTAGTGCTGCAAGAAGGCGATGAAGTTAAAGCTACCGCTGGCACTGCAAATAGATTACATGTATTATTATCAGTATTGGAGATTACATAATGGCAATGAAACTAGTCAGAGAAGGTAAAAAGACCGAATATAAGCAAGAGAACGGTCAAATCATCACGGTTGTTCAACCAGAGGTTTACCAACGAATATATTGTAAAAACTGTGGAAATGAAGTAGATTCAGAAGAACAGGCAACCGGCACCTGCTCGGACTGCGGCCAACCCTGGGCAGTTCATAAAGCCACAGATGTATTAGTAAAAGTTATTGAAATGCCCCCTATGGGGTCAGAGTCAGGTGAATAATTATTATGAGCTTTCATAAATCAGAAGATAGAAAAAAAATTAAAGACAAGCTTAAAAAAGGTTTTAAGGAAGTAAAGAAAAGCATTGGTGATATCGCTGACAAAGCTGCTGATAAGCTTGTTCCAAAAGAAATAGCTCCTTTTTTACCGCTAGCAGGTATGCTCGTCCCTGGTGGAATGGGCATTACAAGTTATTTACTACCACAATTGTTAACGGCGCTTTCAACAGGTAAAACAAGAGGAGATATTAGTCTGACTGGTCAGGCTNTAACAGGTCTGGGTAGTTTTTTAAAAGATCCGGGACCAATGTTTGAGGGAAAACCTGCTCCTTTTGGAACAAAGTTTGAGGTCGATCCATCAAGTCAAATACCCTTTGATCCAGAATATTACACAAGTTCAATCGAGGTTCCTAAAACGTTTGCAGATTTACAAAACCCAAGTTTATTAGATGCGATGAAAGAAGACGTGAGATTAGCTCGTCAATTTTTTCAAGGGACTGGTCCAGTTACGGAGCGAGCTGTCGTTGATGGAAAAATTCAACAACTACCAGTGCTTGATGCAGCTGGAGAGCCAATAACAAAAGCAAGTTTGGGTATGTTTGATAAAGCTAATTTCCCTAGACTAGCATCTCAAGCTGCGATATTTGGTGCCTCTCCGTTAAAAGATTTTTATGACACAGCCTCTGATGAATTGGATGCGGCAATAAGAGAACAAGAAGAGGCAGAAAGAAGAAGAAAAGCAGCTAGAGCTCGTTTAGGAGATTTTTTCTTTGGGTTATCAGATCCGACAGGAAGATTTAGAAACTTTGACCTAAGTGGTTTAGTGGGATTAGCTGCCGGTGGTCGTGTTAATTTTAGCGAGGGTGGTAGAGGCGAAGTAGGACAAGTATTAGCGGAGAGAGGCATAAAAGCAGCACCTATGATGAATAGATTAAGAACACAAGCTATTGATGAGTTTAGAAAGAAAAACAAAATACCCACAAATCAGGTTATTGAGATAGAAGGTAATGATGCTTTTCAATCATTTGTTAGTAACTTTGTAAATAAAGGAATGAATAAAATGATGAAACAAGCAAAAGACTTTAGTAAAAAAGTTGATTTGCCTAAAACTAAAAAACAATATTTTCAAAAAGTTGGTATAGGTCCTTTTACACAAAAATCAATGGTTGATATGTTTGCTGCTGATGGGGGACGTGTATCTGCTCAAGAGGGCGGTATAATGGAAACCGCACCGGGTATGCCAGAGGGTATGCAAGTTGATGGACGTAACGGCACTTTTATACCCATGGGTGTGAAAGAAAAAGCTGATGATGTGCCGGCTATGTTGTCTAAAAACGAATTTGTAATGACAGCTGATGCAGTAAGAGCGGCAGGCGGAGGAAGTGTTAACAAAGGTGCACAAAGAATGTATGATTTAATGAATACTTTAGAGGCAATGGTATAATGGACAAAGAATTACAAGAAATGTATTCAAGAGTGTTGACTGAAATGTTGGCTGAAGGCACTCCGGTTACAACAGAGATGCAGTCAGCAGCGGTGCAAGAAGCACGTAGAAGATTATCAGGCACTGGCATGGCAGAAGGTGGTCGTGTTGAATTGCAAGAGGGTGGACCTACGACATATCAAAGCATTGTTGATGACATTTTAGCCACTTACCCAGAGGGAGACGTTCAAGAAATACAAAGACCATCACCGCAAGTAGAAGCTTTACAAAATATATTTGGCCCACAGTTAGCTGCTTTTTTAGGGACAACAATTGATCCCAGAGGTGGCACTAGTCTTGATGATGTGCCTTTTGGAAGTTTTTTACCGACAGTTTCACCACAAACAGGAATACAACAACAAGCTGTTAACTTAGCTTTAGGTCAAGCAGGTTTTGGTCCAATAGAATTTGACGCACAAGGACTACCAATAGGTGATCCTGCTAGAACAGGTTTAGCTGGATTTGAACCTTTTTTACAAGACGCTGGCACAGCAGCGGGACAAGCACAAGCGGCTGCTTTGGCTGGACAAGGTGCCGGGGCTCAAGCTATTCAGAACGCTCTTAATCAAGCTAATTTAGCAGGTTTAGCTGCGATCGCTGGACAAGACGCAGGTCAGGCTGGAGTGTCAGCAGCACAAAATGTAGCTGATCAAATTCAAGCGGCAGCGACAGCGGGTCAAGGCGTTGGTCAACAGTTTTTAGACAGAGCAGCACAACTCACGGGACCTCGTGCATTTGAGGCTTTTATGTCTCCTTACCAAGAACAAGTTATTGATACAACCAGAAGAGAATTAGAACAACAATTACAGAGACAACAAGCAGAACTTGGAGCGTCTGCTGGGGCTGCATTTGGTGGAGGTCGGTTCGGTTTAGCAGAAAGTCAATTAGCATCAGCAGGAGCCACTGGTATTGCCAGAACATTAGCAGGACTTAGACAGCAAGGATTCCAACAAGCTCAACAAGCAGCAGCAAGAGCACTACAAGAACAACTTGGACTTGGACAATTTGCACAGCAACAAGCAGGACAAAATGTTGGATTACTTGGTCAAGCGTTAGCTGGGCAACTACAAGGAGCAGGTGCAGCACAACAACAAGCAGCACAAAACATAGGTTTACTTGGTGCAGCAGGCGGACAACAATTACAAGGTGCACAAGCAGGAATGGCGCAAGCAGGACAAAATGTTGGGTTGCTAAGTCAAGCAACTGGATTACAACAAGGATTGGCAGCATTACAACCACAATTAGCTTCACAAAACATAGGATTGATTGGTCAAATAGGTGCACAGCAACAAGCGCAAGCGCAAGCAATAGCAGATACACAAGCAAGAGCAAATCAAATGATCGCACTAATGCCACAACAAAGACTTGGTTTCTTTGGTTCACAATTAACAGGAATTGGTGGAGGTTATCCAGCTATGTCACAATACACTTTTGAACCAGCTGGTGGTGGACCAAGTCCATTAACACAAACTTTGGGTATAGCCGGAACACTTGGAGGATTAGGAGCAGGCTTAAGTGGATTATATTCAGGAGGCGGTGGAGGTCCATTCTCATTCCTCACGGGGGGTAATTAATATGCCAAATACGCTTAGAAGAAAAATGTTTAAACTTGGTGGTAGTGCTAACACACACGGTGTTGGCATCACATCAGGTCTTAAGATGAAAAAAGGCGGTAAAGTAGAGCCACAGGCAACTTTTGGTGTTGGTAACAACGCTCTTAGAAAAATTGGTCCGGATGGAAAAGAGAGAGAAGCACACTTTGCGTTTTTACCTNTTCTTGGAACTATTGGATCAGGAGCAGCAGGACTAGCTTCAAGAGCGATTGGTTTACCTGCATTAAGAGCTTTAGCANCAGCNNNTAAACAAGGGNCANNACAACCGTTAAGACAGTTTGTNACNAAAGGNGACGANATTGTTAAAATGGTGAGACCAGAGAGAGCTGCTTTAGGACAATCAAGAGTAGCAGCTAGTGGCGCTTATAGTCCCGTGGTATCGAGGGTTGTTGGTCAAACAACACCGAGCGGAGTAACTCAAGCAGTAAGAGCATTGCAATTAGCAACTCCTATTGGAGGAGCTACAGGTGGAATTACAGGTCTTACAATGGCTGGTTTAGACAGATTAGGCATAACAAAACCTGGCCCGGATGATTCGTTACTAGAATCAGGAGCAAGAGGACTTGGAAAAATATCGCTTGATATAAGCCCAATTGGTCTACCACTTAAAGCTGCGGGTGCATTGTTGTCAACAGAGGACAGACAATTACCAGGTAGTCTTTTTGATATACTAGCTGGAACTACAAAAACTGATGACGATGACACTAAAAAGTCTCCTAAAGAAGAAATAGGAGAGCAAGAAAGTCAAATGGAGAAATTAAGAAGTGACGCTGAAGAAAAAGTTGCAATATACCAATCTTTAATGGGCACACCTGACAACACATCTGCTTATGCAAAAGCACTACTTAATTTTGGAGCGACAGCTTTAGCAGGCACAGGTGACACGAAAACTGATTTAGCAAGAGCAGTTCAAGCAGGAACAGAACCACTAGTTGCTGAAGCGGAAGCTAGAAAAGCAACAGATCAATCTATTAGAAGCCTAGCTATACAAGAAGTTATAGCAAAAGATGCAGACGACAGAAAACTATTACAAACAGCCGCTGCATCCGGACCAAGAGCACTTAACAGAATGACAAGAGCTTTAGAGGCAAGAGATGCAGGTGTGACTGTGGCCGCTGAAGTAGACGCTAAAGGTAAACTAACAAACGCAACTAAGGGAGTTGTCTTAGCTGACTTAGATGGTGTTTTTGGAGGTAAGTTTATAGCTGTAAACCAAGATCTTAAAGCTGATTCATTCAACAACATCGAGGAAGCACTATCCTTTGCAGCTACAGGAGGGTAAACAATCGTGGTTGAGATAAAAGTATCAACTCCCAGCAAAATTCAAGTATCTGGTTTTGAGGATAACAAAGTAGGCACATTTCAAAGTGTTTTAGCCGGTATTGGTGCAGGTTTAATTGATATACCAAGAGGGGCTTTTTCTCTAGGTGCATCTCTTTTGGATCTTGGTCTTGGAACAAACAAAGCAGCTCAGGTAGAAAATTTTTTTGACAATCTAACAACATTTGATGAACAAGCAGAGGCCACAACAGCTGGTGAAATAGCTCGTATCATAGCGAACCTTGGTGTTCCAGGCACTGTGGCTTTTAAAGCTGGGTCTAGGCTAACTAAACAAGCTTTAGCGGCTAAAAAAAATAACACATATTTTCAAATAAACGAAAAAACAGGAAAATTATTAGAGGACACTCTAACTGCAAAAGGTAAAGCTTTAACAACATTAGGTGGCGTTGGTGGTATAGCCGCAGCTGATGCAATATTTGTAGGTGACCCAGAAAAAGTTGGAACGTTAGGTGACGCATTTGGTATAGGACCAACTCAGCTTACTGAAAATGATGAAAATTTAGCATCCAGAGAGATAATGAATAGAATTAAATTTGGACTTGACAGTGCAATGTTAGGTGGTCTTTTGGCCGGCACAGGTGGAGCGATAAAAGCAGCGGCAAAAAGAAGTGGTCAGCTTAGAAAAAACAATGATGTACTAGATAAAGTTCTAGAATATGTGACTCCGCAAGGTGCAAAGACAAGAGAATTTTTTGACGTTGAAAGATTAATTACTGGTGAAAGATCTGTTGATGCTAACAAAGCACAAGTTTTACACAGGCAATTAGATAAAAATATAGACGCTTTGTTTCCACTTATAAACAGGATAGGCTCAGCTAGTGTTCAAAAACAAAGAGAGGGTGTTGTTAAAATAGTTAATGATGCACTAACTTCTACAACAGGAAAAGGACCTAGGTTTATAGAAGAGACGGGTAGATTTACTTTAGGTGAAATGAGTCCTGAAGCTTTAGAAAAGGTTAGAAAAATAAAAGGCCTTAATGTTAAAGAGGTAGAAGAAATATTAAATGAGTCCAGAAACATAATAGATAATATGTATACCGAAATAGGTAACAATATACTTGAGGCAGGTAAGAGAGGCAAAGTAGCTCAAGCAGATATTGATGCAAGTTTTAAAAAATTTAAGGACGCTTTTGAAACAAAAGCTATTGACTACATAAACGGCACCTATCAGATATTTCGAAACAACAGCGTTGATGCACTAAAGTCATACAAACCAACTCAAGAAGCACTAGATGATGGTATCGCTTTGTTTAGAAGTATTGCTAGAAAGAGGGGTGACACTGGTTTTACAGACGAGTCTGCAAAGAATTATATTAATTTATTATTAGGAGCTGCAAAAGGCAACAGGGGTTTCATAACACAAACAGACGCTGTGCCACTTATTCCTACATTACCAAAAGGTTTTTTAAAAGAAATAGCAATTGGTGATTGGGACAAGGGGCTGTTGCCAATAAACAGAATTTTAGATACACCTACAAAAGAAATACCAGGTGTTCGTGGTTTAGCGCCAAGAGAAATTATTGAAAATTTATTGGGTAAAGTTAGAGATCCGTCAGCGACTATTTTAGCGTCTGTAAATAACTTATCTTTTGTAAAAACAAAGCACAAATTTTTTGGAGACCTCTTTGATCAACTATATCAAAAACCAGTTTTAGATGACTTAGGTAAACCACTTTTAGATGCTAACGATAATCCTGTTTTACAAGGTCAGTTTTTTGATAATTTTGATGACGCGGTTCAAGTATTTGGACCAAAGAACGTGGATCAAAAACCTTTAAACATGCTTGCAGAAACGATGGACCCTGGCAGAGCAACTTATACAGAGGCTGTCAATCCTTTACACGGATTATACACCAGCAAAGGTAACAAAGCGGCGCTCGAAGGAACAAATAGAAATTTATTTTCTTTTGTTGAGGACGGCGGTGCGCTAGCTAGTTTTTATAATAATTTTATTCTTTATCCAAAAGCAACTTCACAATTAGCAAAAACAGTTTTAGCTCCAGTAACACACGTTCGTAACTTTATTAGTGCAGGTGCCTTTGCTGCAGCTAACGGTATTGTGCCTTTGATAGATAAAAAAGCCTTAGATGAGGCATATGGTGCTTTTAAACAAATAGGTAGAAGAGACGACAAGGTTGCGAATGCAAGATATGAAAAATTATTGTCACTCGGTGTCGTTAATAAAAGTGTCCCGTATGGTGATTTACAAAATATTTTAAACGATGTTGATTTTGGCTCTGCCATATCTCAAAGAAGGGCTTTTCGTGGCATCAGTAAAAAACTGAGCAAGATAAAAGAAAAATTTGCCGATGCATATGTGGCTGAGGATGATTATTGGAAGATGTACACCTTTGCAGCTGAGAGAAGCAGAATAGATAAGGCATTAAAAAGCGCACAGATAGACGGAACACTGTATGCTAAAAATTCTAGAAACGATTTGGGTAGAGCGTTTGCCTCTTATGATGACTACTTAGATGAGGCTGCCGCTAGNATAGTTAGAAACAATGTTCCAAACTATGATTACGTTAGTAAATTTATTAAAGAANTAAGAAGAGCNCCATTTGGTAACTTTGTTTCTTTTCCAGCAGAGATAATTAGAACAAGCATTAACATCATGCGAAAAGGTTTTGATGAGTTTAATTTTGTTGACCCAATCACTGGTGCTAAACCTTTTAAAAGTATTGGTATGCAGCGTTTAGCTGGTTTTGGTTTGACAACACTAGCCATACCATATGGAACAATGGAGGCTTTCAAAGCAGCATACAACGTCACCGGTGCGGAGATGGATGCTTTACGTCGTTTCGTACCAGAGTGGTCTAAGAATTCTGTTTTGATACCAATAAGAGATGACGATGGTAATCTTAAATACATAGACTTTTCACATGCCAACGCGTACGACACCGTAGCTCGTCCATTGAAAACAGTATTCAATGCGATAGCAGATGGTAGAACAGATACAGACACCGTTATGGAAGATGTCATACAGGGCATGGTTGAAGCAACGTCTGAATTAGGTCAGCCTTTTATTAGTGAGTCTATTTGGACGGAAGCTGTATTAGACATTTATCGTGGTGGACGAACGGCTGAAGGTAGAAGATTATACACAGAACAAACTCCAACTGGTGACAAAGTCAGAGCTGCGATTGAACACTTATTTCAAGCACAATTACCTTTTTCTGCCGCTCAGTTTCAAAGACTAGGCAACGCGGTCGTTCAAAACCCAGATGACTATGGTCGAACCTACGAACTAAAAGACGANCTTATGGGGTTTGCTGGTTTGCGTGCAATTGATGTAGATCCTGTTAGAAGTATGAAATTTAAAATAGCAGACTTTAGTAAAGGTCGAAGCAACGCGCGTCGTGAATTTACAGCACCTTTATTAAGAGGTGGTCCTGTAACACCAGAAGAAATAGTTGAAAAATATCAAGTAGCAAACAACGCGTTGTACAAAGTTAATAAAAAATTAGCTGATGATTACTACGCTGCAAGAACTCTTGGTGTTGAGGCAAATGCTTTAGACGCAGAGTTCGAGGATCGTGTATCGCGNATTGCTTTTGAAAATATCAAAGCAGGTCGTTTCAAACCATTTGTTCCATCTGAAAATATAATTAACGCNTTTGAAGAAAACGCGAGAGCCATNGGTCAANCTAATCCNTACCTTGTGGCTCAACCTGTTATTGATAATATTAGAAGATCTTACGAAGGCATGTCANTGTATTTAGATGAGTTTCCTATNGCACCTAATCCATTTAGCCCGGCAGCNATAGNCTTGCCAACAGCTGGAATACAAGATAACGTGGCTAGTTTACCTAATTTAGGAATAGCAGGTGTGCCGGTTAACGTNGGTGGCGCACCACAAAACACAATAGCTAAAGGTCAAAATGTTTTTGGAGTGCTTGACCCAGTATTTGGAGGTAGTTAATGAACGACACAGTACATGGCATAACACCAGAGTCAGATAGAGAACACGTCATATCTTTGTACGGTCATGTGAAAGGTATAGAACGAGAGGTGGAGATAATAAAAACAAACCACCTTAAACACCTGGACGATAAAATTACGCATGTGCATCAAGATGTAGAAGCTTTGGGCGGTAAGATAGATAAAATCTATTGGGTTGTTTTGACTACAGTGGGAGCTGTGGCGTTAATGGTGTTGGAGACTTTGTTGAGTATGCTTTAGTAAGTGAACAAAAAAACAAGGTAAACTACAAATACAGCAAAAATAAATTTATCAAAAAGATTTTTAGATCCAATCTTTAATGTCTTCACCCATGATTTCATTTGCTATATTTATTTTGTTTCTTAATGATTTAATTATACGGTCATCTATAGTATTTTCCGCGACCANGTCAACATATGTAACACTGCCAGTNTGGCCGATACGATGNGCTCTATCCTCAGACTGTAGTCTTTTTTCAAGNTCATAGTTGTTNGAATAGTAAATNACNGTGTTTGCAGCTGTCAGAGTAATTCCATACCCTCCAGTTTGAGGGTTTCCTACAAAATAGCGTGTAGGGCCGTTTTTTTGCTGAAATAGAGCAATATGGTCCTGGCGGACCCTAGAGTCCACCCCACCGTGATATTCGACTGTAGAGTCATCTCCGTAAGCTTTTTTTAAAGCTTCGACTATATTTTTTATATCTTCTCTGTAAGTTGCCCAAATAATCACCTTGCCGTCAGTTTCTTGCAAACAATCCATCAAAGCTGTAATTCGATTGTTTTCAAGAGAGGTTATCGTGCCATCGTCTGCTTTGAAAGTGCCACACGTAATTTGATGCAATCTTAACAGAGTGGTCAACGCTGACATCGAACTCATGATCTTGCCTTTGTGCTCTGCAATGGCAGCCTGTTTCATAGTATCATACATTCTCTTTTGTTCTTTTGATAACTCGACATTCCTGGTCGTAAAAACTTTTGGTGGTAAATCTAAACAATCTTCTTTTAACACACGATAAGAAAAATTATCTAATTTATCTGTTAGTTCATCGAGTCTTCTGTAAGAGGTNACAAGCTGCACAGACCGGCCTCCGAAATTTCTTCTAACCATATTTGCGTATCGCATCTTAAAAGAATAATACGACTCAAAGTCTAAATGATTTGGACTTAAAAACCTGCACTGAGTGTACAAATCAAGTGGTGATTTTGTAACTGGTGAACCGGTTAAAATTCTACGATACTTTGCGAGATCCCCTATTTTTAAAATGTTTTGTGTTCTTATTGCTGTCGGACTCTTGATCGTCGTAGACTCATCGATTCCCATCAAAACTTTTCCATTAAATATGTTAAGAAAAGAATACGCAAAGTCNAGTCCTTTTTTTGTAGAAAAAGCTTCTACGTTCATTATCAATATCTTAAGTTCTTCTTTTTTATCCGCCCAGGTTAGAAGAGACTCTAATTCCATTAACTTTTTCTTTGTTTCTTTTGGTTCCCACAAAACAGTGTTGTGNTTAATTTGTTCTGGTAGGTGTGTGGGTATCTCTATGTCGTGCCAGTTTTTATACACACCCTTTGGAGCCACTATCAATGCACCGTGGATCTCGGATTTTTCATATAACATGGCAATATTATCTACTAAAACCTTAGATTTTCCCGTGCCCATCTCCATGAAAAGAGCGTATGTTTCAGAGTCAGACGACTTTTCTAGGGCTGTTATTTGGTGTTTGNAGGGCTGTGTTTTAAAATTATAATTTTTTATCATATTATCCTTGACACAGAATGTAGTGATAACTATATTCAATGTCAATAGCAATCAAAGGAAAAAAATGGAACAAGATCAGATTATAAGTTCACTTTTCAATATGTTGCAAAAAAGCAACAGTGAAAAAATAAACATGCAGTTGACTATTGATAAGTTAACAGCAGAAATTCAACAACTAAAAAAAGGGGAAGAAAAAAATGGAAGCACTGACGCTGAATGATCTGGAAGAAGATCAACAAGAAATTTTAGATAAAACAGATATATCTAATTTAGCTAACTACTGCAAAGAACTCAAAGACTACGAGGATCAGATTGCAGATCTAGAACAACAAATAAAAATAAAAAAAGAAAAAGCAGACAAGATTAGTTCAGAGATAATACCAAACTTGCTAGCAGAGCAAGGGTTATCATCTTTGAAATTAGCTGATGGCAGTTCAGTGGGTGTGGCAAAGTCATACTTCTGCACTGTAAAAAAAGATGAAATACAATCAGCGCACAACTGGCTTCGAGAGAACGGACTGGGTGACATCATTAAAAATGAAATTTCAGTTTCGTTCGGAAAGGGCGAAGACAACAAGGCTGAACAACTGTTCAACCTTGCAGAGCAAGAAGGGTACGAACCAGAGCAGAAAGAATCAGTTCACTCGTCAACCCTGAAGGCTCTTTATAGAGAGCGTATCGAGGCCGGCCTCGATATGCCCTCTCAATTCTTTAACGTATTCGTTAAAGATCAAACAAAAATAGGCCGGAAATAAGGAAAGAGGAAACATGAACCAAGTAGCAGAAAAACAAAACTCAAGCGTTGCTTTAACAAGCATGTTTGAGCAAGACGCTAACACAAGTTTTAGTAACATGGGGTCTGATGACTTTGCGTTACCATTTCTTAGAGTGTTAGGTCAACTGTCACCCGAGACAAACAAACGGGACGCCAAGTACGTAGAGGGCGCTGAGGCGGGTATGATATTCAATACCGTGACTAAGCAACTCTATGATGGTGAGAAAGGAGTCAACGTAATTCCGTGTCATTACAAACGAGAATACGTTGAGTGGTCTGATCGTGGAGAGGGTACAACCGCTCCAGTTCAGATCCATTCGGTCGAGAGCGGTATCATCAAGGAGGCAAAACGAGACGCAAGTTACAAAGATAGATTACCAAACGGTAACTATTTAGAGAACACGGCGTCCTATTTTGTTTTGTTAGAAGATGGGACTGCTGCATTAGTCTCCATGAAATCTACTCAACTAAAAGTTAGTAGGTCATGGAACTCGATGATGAACAGTATCAAACTTAAAGGAAAGAAGGGTATGTTCACACCGGCCATGCACAGTCACGTGTATAGCCTTAAAACAGTACAACAATCAAACGATAAGGGGACTTGGTTTGGTTGGAATGTTGAAAAGGTTGGTCCAGTACAAGATAAAGCAATGTACGAGGCCGCAAAACAGTTTGCTTCCAGTGTAGCTGATGGTGCAGTTGAAGCAAAACATGGTGAAGATAACACGAAGTCTAAAGAAGACGGCGTACCATTTTAATCATGGGCTCACGGGGATCCCCCTTCCCCGTGGGCTACTACAGGTGACATTATGAATAGAATTTGCAAAACATGTGGAGAAGAATTTGTCATAACTAAATGGCAAAAAGGTAAGATTTACTGCAACGATATTTGCAAGCCAACGTTTAGACCAAACAAAGGCAAACCAAAAACAGGGAGGCCACGAAAAAGTGAAATTCAAAGAAATATTTGAAGGCAATAACAGTGCTTTTGGGCAGTTAATTTTATCTGGCTCAACTAATGAAAAAGGTAAAGCAGACGGTAAAGCTTTTATTAAAAGACAGCCGGTAACGGATAATTTATGGCAGGATCACATTGATGGTGTAGGTCCTGCTTTGGGTGTCATACCAATAAATGAGAACAACGATTGTAGATGGGGTTGTATTGATGTGGATGTTTACAACGTAGACCATCTGGTGTTAATGAGAAACATAAAAGGACTTAGCTTTCCATTGGTCACATTTAGATCTAAGTCTGGTGGTGCACATTTGTTTTTGTTTGCTTCTGAGTTTATACCTGCATCACTGATGCAGTCAAAACTCAAAGCCATGGCAGAGGCTTTGGGTTATGCAGGTAGTGAAATTTTTCCTAAACAAACTGAAATATTAGTTGATCGTGGAGACACGGGTAATTTTTTAAACTTACCTTATCATGGCGGTGTTCGTGGACTTAGATACGCCATAAAAGCTGGTGGGCAGGCTGCTAGTTTAGAGGAGTTTTATTCCATATACGATGAGTGGTCACAAACAAAACAAGAAATTCAAAACATAACGGTAAAAGAAATAAAAATAGAAGAGGCATTTCAAAGTGGTCCACCTTGTTTAAACACTTTAGCGCAGGATGGTTTTGGTGAGGGCTCAAGAAACAACGCGTTATTCAACATAGCTGTGTATAGAAAACAAGCCGACCCAGACAACTGGGAAGATAAACTGATGGCAGACAATCAGAAGTATATGGACCCACCTCTATCTTTTTCAGAGGTCCAACAGTTAATTAAATCTATTGGTAAAAGAGGTTACGACAAATACAGGTGTAAAGATCAACCAATTTGTGGTGTGTGTAACGCAGCCAAGTGTAGGACAAAAAAATATGGAGTTGGTTACGAGGAGGAGCAGATGCCTGAACTAGATACATTAACAAAAATAAAATCTAATCCACCTCAATGGTTTCTAAATGTCAGTGGTAAACGTGTAGAATTAAAAACAGAACAGTTGCACAATCCTAATCTGTTTGCAATAGCAGTCCTGGATCAAGCAAACGTAGTATCACCGATACCGAAAGCACAAGACTGGAGAGAAGTGTATTTAAAAACATTGATGCAAAAGCTGCAAGAAATAGAACCATTAGAATCGCTAGATCCAATAAATCAAATAGTAAATTTATTGTATGACTTTACAGTCAATAGACCTGCAGCCAGGACTAAAGATGACATATTAAATAAAATGTCCTGGACTGATGAGGGCAATACTTATTTTAGAATGGATGACTTTTATTCTTTTTGTAAACGAAACAATTGGGAGTTAGACAAAATAAAAACAGGCAATTTATTAAAGCAACTTGATTTTTTTATTGAGGAGACAAGGATGACTTTGAAAAATCAAACACCTCGTCTTATCAAAATAAAAGCAATGAAAAAAACAAAACCAACAGTCAGTGAGACAACATACGAGGAGGCACCATTTTAATGACAGCAGCTAAAAGACATGACGCGGAAGCAAAAATAAAGATAGCTAAAATGACTAAGAAGATTAGAGAAGACGAAAGACAAGCAGAAGCTGCACGCGAATACGCACGCTCTTTAAAACAAAACACAAAAGAAAATGTTGGAATTATGTCTGTGAAAAAAGAAAACGACGAAAGTTTAGACATTAAAATACATTCTTACAAATTATATTCAGGTCAAAGATTTGCAGCAGCCTCAAGAATGATAGACATGTACGACCAGAATAAATTTAAAAAACTTTACGGTAATAAACTTAAAGATAAAAATGCTGTAGAATTAGTGAATGACTTTATGCATGAGGCACAAAAGGCTGAAAAATTTAAAATGGATGACATAAACTGGTCAGATGAATCTAAAAAAGAAAACAAAAGATGCATAGAAAAACACATGCAAGAGGGTTTGGGTTTATTGCCTTTTGAAAAAATACTTTTTCAAAAACGTGGTTTTCAAAAAAGATTTGGCAATATTGATGATAGGTACATAGCGTTTCATTTGTTTGAATACAAGGAGAAGGATATAGAAAAAAACACCGTAACGTATGATCACAGAGCTTTGTTTGTAAGAGATGGTGTAATGGTTTTTAAAAAAGAATATTTATTTAAAACCAGTATCGTTGTGCCTTTGGATTTTAAAAAAAATTGGACTAATGATGGTAAACATTTCATATGGGCTTCTAACGTAGCTCGTCCCTTTTCAACTCGCGGAGATAACTTTTACAGCGCTTTCATACAATTAAACAGCCACACTGATAAAAATGCAAATATCCGTGACATTGTTCCAAAAAGTGAAAAACCATCAACCTCTTTCACAATTAGAGAAGATGGGGCTAGTCAAGAAGAATTTGTTCCTGTTTGGAAAAGTAAAACTATTTACATAAAACCAGATGAATACAAAACTGAAAAAGACACAACCTACACGGCCGATGTTACTGACGATGGGCCACACGAGAAAAGATTTATACCGTATCACTCAGTTCGAGGACACACTCGCAGATTAAAAAAAGGTGACATTACCTCTGTGAGGGCTCACTTTAGAGGACACAAAGAATACGGGGCCATACATAAAAACTATGTTTTAGCTGCTCCCAGAATAATTAGAAAAGGTAAGGCGTTATGAAAACAATTATACTTGGACCACCAGGCACAGGTAAGACAACCACACTGCTGGATTTGGTCGATGAATTTTTAAGATCAGGCACAAGCATACAAAAGATTGGCTACTTTTCTTTTACAAGAAAAGCTGCACATGAGGCACAAAGAAGAGCTGAAGATAAATTTCAAATACAAAGCGATGAGATACCTTTTTTTAGAACACTACATTCCTTGGCGTTTAGATCTTTGGGTATAAAAAAAGAGCAGGTCATGAAGTCACAAGACTATAGAGAGTTTGGTTTGAAATGCGGTATACCAATTAAGACAGCAATGCATAGCGATGAGGACGGTGTCTTCAACTCAGATAATGAATATTTAAGAATAATAAATAAAGCCAGGGTAAAAGAAATTGATGTGTTAGAAGAGTACGACAACAACAATCACATATTAGATATTGAAAGAGATATCTTGTTTTTATTAGATCAAGAGCTTAAAAAATACAAAAAAGAAAAAGGACTAATAGACTATGACGACATGTTGGAGAGATTTATTGAACAAGATGTTTCACCGACTTTTGACGTATTATTTATTGACGAAGCACAGGACCTCTCACCTTTGCAGTGGAGAATGGTCAGGACTATTTGGAAGAAAGCAGACAAAACCTACATTGCAGGGGACGATGATCAAGCTATATTTAAATGGGCTGGTGCTGATGTTGATAGCTTTATCGCTCTTAAAGAAGAAGTAGATCAGATTAGAACACTGGATCAATCTTATCGGATACCTGGCGGACCAATACATGAACTGTCACAAAACATTATCGACAAGGTGTCAAACCGCTATAAAAAAAATTACAGACCCAGGCAAGAGATGGGTGACCTATCGAGATATTCTGATGTCACACAGGTTGACATGGGTGAGGGTCAATGGTTAGTCTTATCATCAGCTAATCATTTTCTAGATGACATAAAAGATCTATGTCAATTGCAAGGTTGGTATTATTCACACAAACACAAAAACTCTATAAAATTAAATTTATTATTGGCTATTCAAACCTGGGAAAAATGGCGCGCACACAAAGATAATTTAAGCGCCGTGCAAATAAAAAATATTTATTCTTACCTTGGTGACAACGTTACAAAAGGTTATCGCACAGGCAAAACGTTAAGCGAAGAGGGCACGTATGATATTGAAGAATGCATCGCGGAACACGGATTACAAACAAACGACGTTTGGTACAAAGCGTTTGCAGGACTTGATACAAACACAGAAAACTATATAAGAAACATGTTGGCGAACAAAGAAAAGATATCACAAACGCCAAGAATTATTTTATCAACCATACATGGAGCCAAGGGGGGAGAAGCTGACAATGTTTTACTACTTCCTGATATCACTAAATCTGCTGTTGATCACAACGACTCTGATCCAGATGAGTTACATCGTTTGTTNTACGTNGCAGTCACACGAGCAAAAAAATCTTTGCATATATTAGAACCAAAAAATTATGACAGGGCGTACGTGCTATGAGATTTCACGAACATGTAAAAGGTGACAAGGCGGAATACATGGCAACGATATGGTTGTGGGATCAAGGTTATTTGGTTTGTAAGAACATGTCTCAGCAAGGGCCGGTCGATCTTGTTGCAATAAGAGAGAACGAGGTAATATTAATAGATGTTAAATCAGAATGCATAAGAAAACGAGACGGACTTAAAATAAACAGATCACTCACACCAATACAAAAAAANCTTGGTGTAAATATTTTAAACGTAAACACAGAAACAGGAGAATGTTCATATGTCTAATCCATACGATAACCCAATGTCTAATCCATACGACAATCAAATCGGAGGCAATCACTATAAAAAATACAAGATACAGCCCAGCGAATTTATCAACAAAAACAAGTTGTTATTTGCTGAGGGGTCTGCTATAAAATATATTGTAAGACATCAAGATAAGGGAGGCAAAGAGAGCCTCGAGAAAGCGAAGCATTTTATCGATATGATCATTGAAAGAGATTACAGTTGAGAACGCTTCAACAACCATTATTTACACCAGAGACTGAGTGGGTTCCACCTGACAGATTACCTAACTTAACACAACACACAGAGATTGCGATTGACTTAGAAACGCGAGACCCAAACCTGCTCACAATGGGATCAGGTTCGGTAAGAAGAGACGGGGAGGTAGTTGGCATAGCAATTGCTGTTGAAGGCTGGTCCGGCTACTTTCCAATAGCGCACGAAGGTGGGGGGAACATGGACCGCGCATTGGTCTTAGATTGGTTTGAAGAATTATTACAAACACCTGCTACAAAAATATTTCACAACGCCATGTACGATGTATCCTGGATACGATCAATGGGCTTTTACATAAACGGTGGCATCATCGACACCATGATTGCTGCAAGTTTAATTGACGAAATGAGATTTAGTTACACGCTCGACTCTGTTGGTAAAGATTATATTGGTATGCGTAAGAATGAAAAACTTTTACAAGAAGCTGCAAAAGATTGGGGCATTAATCCAAAAGCAGAAATGTGGAGATTACCTGCACCATTTGTTGGTGAGTATGCAGAAAAAGACGCAGAAATCACATTAAAATTATGGCACGCACTACAACATGAAATTTCAAAACAAGATCTTTGGGATGTATTTAATATGGAAACAAACCTATTTCCGTGCCTGGTCGATATGAAATTTAAAGGTGTGCGCGTTGACATTGCAAAAGCTGANGCTGTCAAGACACAACTTGTNATAACGGAAGGTGAGTTGTTGCGTGATATAAAAAAGATTAGCAGGTTTNGATGTAGANATATGGGCGGCTGCATCAATTGCAAAAGCTTTTGAAAAAGTAAAACTACCCTACGATAGAACAGAAAAAGGTGCACCAAGTTTTACAAAAAATTTTTTAGCGACACACCCACACGAGTTACCAAAATTAATTAACCAGGCACGAGAGATCAACAAAGCAAACACAACTTTTATCGACACAATACTCAAACACGAATACAAAGGTAGAATTCATTCTGATATAAATCAAATAAGATCTGATGATGGCGGCACAGTGACCGGTCGTTTCAGTTACAGTAATCCTAACCTGCAGCAGATACCAGCAAGGCACAAGGAACTTGGACCGATGATTAGAAGTTTATTTATACCAGAGGAAAAACATAAATGGGGCTGTTTTGATTACAGTCAACAAGAGCCTAGAATAGTTGTGCACTACGCATCACTAATGAAACTAGAGGGCACGTCAACGATTGTTGATGCATACAACGACGGCAGCGCAGACTTTCACCAGATGATCGCGGANATGGCCGGCATCGAACGTAAACAAGCAAANACAATTAATNTNGGTATCATGTATGGCATGGGCAAGAACAAACTCATGGCAGAGCTGGGACTCATGAAAGATGCTGCAGAAAAACTATTAAAGACTTACCATCAACGGGCACCGTTTGTAAAAATGTTATCAGAAGCAGTGGCGCGTCGCGCCGATGACTCTGGTAAAATCAGAACGATCGGGGGTAGACTGTGTCACTTTGATATGTGGGAGCCCCATGGTTTCGGTATTAAG
>FUFK010066954.1_pt1 | contig 19762 bp, 17 predicted proteins | sample 1021851 | NCBI WGS metagenome assembly FUFK01 (sample SAMEA51879418, study PRJEB19060) | metagenome
ACTCTTGAATTTTTATTTAATGATTTGAAATCAACTAACATTTTATAAATCTTTTGCCCTAACAATAAGTTCTGCAATATCTAATACTTCAACCTGTTTTTCTTTTTCAAACGATTTTGTACCGTCTGTTAGCATTGTATTACAAAAAGGACAACCAGTAGCAACTATTTTAGAGGAATTTTCCTTAATTTCTTCTGCTCTCTCCAAATTAATCTCAGTTTTCCCTTTTTCTGATTCTTTAAACATTTGAGCACCACCAGCTCCACAACACAATGCTTTTGATTTACATCTTTTAAGTTCAGCTAGTTCCGCATCAATTTTCTTGATAAGATTTCTTGGGGCATTATATTCATTATTAGCCCTTCCTAAAAAACATGGATCATGATATGTAATCTTTTTACCCCTGTAAGAACCACCTTCAATTGAAAATCTACCTTCTTCCAATAGTTTATTAATAAATTGGGTATGATGATAAACTTTATAATTTCCCCCCAAATCAGGGTATTCATTTTTTAATGTATTAAAACAATGAGGNCATGTNGTAACAATTGTCTTTATTTCAAAAGAATTTAGAACTTCTATATTGGTCATAGCTTGCATCTGAAAAAGAAATTCGTTTCCAGCTCTTTTAGCAGGATCACCCGTACATGATTCATCCTTTCCTAAAACTCCAAAACTAATATTTGCAGAGTTTAAGATTTTAACAAAAGCTTTAGTTATTCTTTTGGCCCGATCATCAAAACTTCCAGCACATCCAACCCAAAATAAAATTTCAGGGGAAATACCTTCTCTTTGAAATTCTTCAATTGTTTTTATTTTAAGATCGTTCATCATTAAAAACTTCTATAGTGACTTCTTTTCTAACTAAATCTCCAAATGTGCCATTATATCTGGTAGCTTTTACTAAATGGTTGTCGATCCAGTGATAATTTCCACCCCTTGGTTTGCCCATAAGCAATGAGTGATACTTAAATCCATGTTTATTTAACCATTTTTCTGTTACCTCACGATGCTCTTCAACTCTGGAAGTAAAGAAACAAATCATATGACCTTCATCGTACCATCTATTACATGTTTTAAGTGCATCATCAAANGGCAAACATGTCTCCATTCTTTCAGGCTCTTCATTTGGAACATCCTCTGTTATCGTCCCATCAATGTCAATTAAATAGTTTTTGACACCGTCAGGAAGAACAGGGCTTATTTTTTTTCCAGATTCTACTTTTTCGTTTAAAATTTTATCCATNTCGTTTCTATCCATAATTATTTATTCATTCCAATTTAATCTATCTTGTTGATTGTATGGCCAAGGTGCTCCATTATTCTCTATATTACTCATCATATTATTCAATTCACTGGGGGCTGAAGAATCTTCCATTACCAAATTTCTTCTCATATCCATTATAATTGAAAGAGGATTGATACTTATCGGACACTCTTCAACACATGCATTACATGAGGTACATGCCCATAATTCCTCCTCAGAAATATAATCACCTAACAGCTTTTTATTGTCATTAATATATTTTCCGTTTGTATCAATATTATTACCAACTTCTTCAATTCTATCTCTAGTATCCATCATAATTTTTCTTGGAGATAATTTTTTACCTGTCATATTTGCTGGACACACACTTGTACATCTACCACATTCAGTGCATGAATATGCATTTAATAATTGGAGCCAAGAAAGATCCATAACATCTGAGGCACCAAAATTTATATCATCATTGACATCAGATTCATTTGACTTACCCATCATAATATTTACTTCATTTGTAACCGATTTCATGTTATTTAACTTACCCATATCTGATAATGAAGCATAATAGGTGTTTGGAAAAGCTAGAATTATATGTAAGTGTTTTGAATAATATAAATAATTAAGAAAAATAAAAATACCGATAATATGAGACCACCAGAAAGACCTCTCAAAAAGGTGTAATGTCTCTTCAGAATAGCCACTAAAATAAGGNTAAATATAACCACTGATTANATTTCCATTATTCATATTTTGAAATTCTAAATCTGTTGCATTCATCAATAGAAATAAACTCATCAGTATGATTTCGAAATATAAAATTAAATCAGCATCAAGTTTGGGCCACCCCATCATTTTTGTTTCAGAAAATCTCTTTATTCTTATAATATTTCTTCTTGACCAAAAAGCGATAACTGCAATCAACACAAGGACTGCAAAAACTTCAAATGAACCAATTAGAAAACCGTAAAATCCTCCCATTGATGAAAATACTCTGTGAGTACCAAATATGCCATCAATCAGGATCTCAATCAGTTCAATGTTTATAATTATAAATCCTAAATAAACTATCAAGTGTAGTATTCCTGGAATCGGTCTGGTTACCATTTTTGATTGACCCAAAGCAATTCTCAACATATTCTTAATTCTTTCAGATTTGTTTATTATGGGATCCGTTTGCCCTTTTCCTAGATTTATGTTTCTCTTAAGTCTCATAACATTTCTGCTAAAGAAACCTAAAGAGACAACCAATATTATGACAAAAATTATGTTAGGTATAAATTCCAATTATTTATTTTTTTTTCCAAAAACGGAGAAATTAATATATCTGCTTGGATTGAGCTTAATATCTTCAATTAATCGATTCAATTGATTTGTAGCATTTTCAAGATTATCATATATCGATTTATCATTAATTAATTTACCAGCGGTACCCTCTGAGTTCTTTAAACTTGTTGTAATTGAATTTAAATTATTTACAAGTGAATTCAAGTTTATTGTTATAGATTTAATATCATCTGAATTGAGAGAATCTGTTATGCTTTTTATATTGTTGCTTGCAGATCTGAAATCTGAAAGACTATTTGTCAAATTTTCTGAATTGTCAGNAATTAACTTAGAAATTTCATCTGATGTTTCTGAAAGACTGCTGGTTAAATTTGAAAAATCTTCAATACTAGATTTAAGCTCCTTTTTTGTTTCATCATCAAAAAGGGTGTTTATATTTTGTAATACTATTTCGGCGTTTTTCATTACTGCCTCAATCTGTAGTTGAACTTGTGGTAATATTTGATTTACCAACTCGGTAAGTCCCGGTTTTATTACACCTTTTAAATAATCACCATCGATTGCTATTGTTGAATCATTTTTATAATCAGGAATTATAGCGATAGCTTTCCCTCCAATTAAACCAGTCTCATATAACTCAGCTAAACTGGTTTTAGGAAAAATAACGTCATTATCTATTATTATATCTACGAGCAGTTCACGTGTATTTTTTGAATTAAAATTAATTTTCTGAACCTTGCCAATTTTGAAACCATTCATTGTTACGGGATTCGACACTGAAAGACCATCAACTTTTTCATATTTTACAATAAATTTTCTATTCTTATCAAATAGATTGATGCCTTTTAGGTAATTGTATGAAAAAACGCTCATCATTATTCCTAACACGGCTAAAAAACCAACCTTTATCTCTTTTGTAAACTTCATTAATTATTTCTTATATATAAAATTAGAAATTTATGTTAAATAATATTTTAATCAACTTCAAATAATTTTCCGTTTTCAAATCCAACAATATATGCATTTGGAAAACCATTAGCTCTAGCATATTTTTTCTTTTTCTTGATTTCTATAAGACTTTTAGAGCTTGAATAAAAGTACTTATAAATAGACCCTTGTTTAATTCTTGATAAATTTGATAATCCTTTAAAATTATAAGATTTTAATTCTAACCTCCTCTTACCAGCAGCTATTTGTACTTTATAAGTAATTGACTTCTGAATATTTGGTTTAATTTCAAAATCTCCAGAGTAATTTATGGCTTTTTTATATTTAATTATAGCATCGTAAATACTATTTGAAATCTCTAATTGTCCCTTTTTTGAATTTAAATAAGCCCCTTCTTTTGGGTTAGTCATAAAACCTGCTTCAATTAAAATACTTGGCATGTATGTGTTATGCAGCACCCAAAATCCAGACTGTTTTACACCTCTATTTCTAATTTTTAAATTTTTAGTAAAGTTATTTTGAACAAAACTTGCAAGTAATATGCTTTGATCTAAATATTCTTCTTGCATTAAGGTTGTACCAATTAAAGATTCAGTAGGTGTTGGGCTGTATGTTTCTTCATCGTCTAGATAGTGGTCGTCTAAAAAGTTAATTTCATTTTCTTTCTTAGCTATATTGAAATTAGCTTCGCTTACATGTAAACCATANACAAATGTTTCTGAGCCATTCACTGAACTATCGTGAAAAGCGTTACAATGTATAGAAATAAACAAGTCTGCATCANCATCATTTGCAATTTTTGCTCTTTGTCTAAGGGTTAAAAAAATATCTTTATCTCTCGTATAAATTACTTCATTCCCACTATTTTCTAATTTTTTTCCTAAATCAAGTGCTATTTTCAATACAATATCCTTCTCTTTTATTCCACTTTTATTAGGTCGACCAGGGTCTTTACCTCCATGTCCAGCATCAATAACAATTTTAAATGGCTTTTGCGCAAAAGTTGATTCAGGAAAACCTGAAAACATTAAAATTATGATCAATAATGCTTTTCCTGTTAAACTATGGTTAAAAAAAAGTGACTTTGAACAAACTTTAGTCATAAATTATGTATTATAGCCTTAAAATATACGTAAATTTATATCTGTTTCTAGGTAANACTAATATACATTCAATAGNTTGAAAACNCACTTCCCCAGATTATTTTTATTCTTAAGTTATACATTTNTTATAAACATTATATCTTTTGCGAATGAGTATAAATATGTCAATGATTCAATACAAAAAACTGATACCATAATTAAGCAGAATAATAATACTTTACTTGGAAAAATAACTTANGAGGCAACAGATACAACATCTATTAGCCCACAAGATAAACTAATAAGACTTTATAATAANGCTAAGATTACTTACCAGGATATGGAGATTACATCTGGAATTATAATAGTTGATTATGATAAAAATGAAATATATGCAGGTAGAATAAAAGATTCGTTAGGAGAGTATTCACAACTACCAATATTTAAGCAAGGACAAGATGAAATAAGACCAGATTCATTAAAATTTAATATGGATACTAAAAAGGCTATAATCTTTAATTCAAGAACAGAGGAAGCTGGTTTAAATATTCTTTCAGACAAAACAAAGAAAGAAAATGATTCTGTATACTACATGGATAGAGCAAAATTTACAACTTCTGCTGATATTGACAATCCGGAATATTATTTTTTATTAAGAAAAGCAAAAGTGATTCCTGGAAAAAAAATAATAACGGGTCCAACAAATATGTATATTGCTGATGTTCCTACTCCAATTGGTCTACCCTTCGCTTATTTTCCGATTTCAAATAAGAGAAGTTCAGGTATTATTTTCCCCTCATTTGGTGAACAAAATTCAAGAGGATATTTTGTTCAAAATGGCGGTTATTATTTGCCTATAAATGACAATTTAGATTTAACATTACTTGGAGATTATTACACAAACGGTAGTTATGGTTTTCGTGTTGAAAACACTTATTTGTACAGATATAGATTTAGAGGTAATTTGAGTTTTAGATTTGAAAATTTAATTCAAAGTGAAAGAGGTTTTCCTGATTACTCTAAAAGTTCAATCTATAATCTAAGATGGTCTCATAGTCAAGATTCAAAATCAAATCCAAATTCAAGATTCTCTGCGTCAGTTAACCTAGGTAGTAGTAAATATTATCAGCAATCAATAAATCAAATGAATGCTGCAAATTTTTTAAATAACTCTTTGTCTTCTTCAATTTCTTACTCTAAAACATTTCCAGGCGAACCACAGGTTAANATGAGTGTCTCCGCAACTCACTCTCAAAACACCAATACACAGGCTATAAATATGACATTACCTACTCTGCAAGGAAGTGTTTCAAGGATTTACCCTTTTGCCCCAAAAGTTGGTACAAAAAAGGGAATTATACAAAATATAAATTTTCAGTACAATCTGAGAGGTGAAAATAGAATTTTAACNACTGATTCTCTATTTTTCAAAAAAGAAATGTTTGAGTCAGCTAAAACTGGGTTGCAACATTCAATACCAATAAGCACCAACTTTAAATTACTTAAGTATTTTAGTTTTTCAACCAGTGCAAATTTCCAGGAAACATGGGTTTTTAAAACGATTAGTAAAGATTATGATATTGAACTACAAGAAGTTATAACAAATGAAAACCGTGGATTTGATTCATTTAGAACATATAATATTTCAACAAGCCTAGGGACTACTATTTACGGTATGTATAATTTTTCAGAAAAAAATAAGATACGAGCATTAAGACACGTAATGAGGCCTTCAATTAGTTATGGAATTTCACCATCTTTTGATAAATATTATGATAGTTATGAGGTTGTAAGTGCTGATGGATTGACAACTTCAGATATAGAATACTCTAGATTTGAAGGATCAATTTTTGGTTTACCAAATAAAAACTATGCAAGCTCAATTGCTTTATCATTAAATAATAATGTTGAAGCTAAGGTTGTTGATAAGGAAAGTGAAGAAAATGAACTGAAAAAAGTAGTTATTTTAAATAATCTTAATTTCTCAACTTCTTATAATCTTGCTGCGGACTCTTTAAGGCTGTCCCCTATTCGAATGAATGGTGGTACTCAACTATTTAAAAATAAAATGAATGTTAATTTTGGAGCAACACTAGATCCTTACACATTGGATGAAAATAATAATAGAATTGATGAATTTCAAATAAACAGTGGCGGAGGACTATTTAGATTAACCAGTGCAAATCTAACTTTTAATTATGCATTCAGCAGNGATAGTTCCGAAAAAAAGTCTGANAGAAATCAGGCATCAATNGANGAATCAGTTCGAAACGGAGGTAGAGATGATGATTTATTTGGAAGAGCTATGGATACCTCAACTGAGGAATTTTCAAGAGCAGATGACGAAAAAAAAGAAAAAGTNCCTAATAACNTATATAACTANAANATNCCATGGTCATTAAGGATGGCATATGCAGTTAATTACAATAATTCTGTAGGTCAAAATGAAATTTCCTCACATTCTTTAATGTTTTCAGGAGACGTTGAGTTATCACCTAAATGGAGCGCTGGTATATCATCGGGATATGACTTTAAAAATCAAGGTATAACTTACACCCAATTAAGATTTGAAAGAGATCTACTTAGTTGGAGAATGAATTTTAGCTGGATTCCTTTTAGTGCTAATAAATCATGGAATTTCTTTATTGGAATTAAAAGTGGTATGTTAAGTGATATAAAATATGATAAGAGAAGACAGAGGGATAAAATTTTATAATTAAATTTATACTATGAAAAAAATAATAAAAACAGAAAATGCACCAAAACCTATTGGTCCATACAATCAGGCAGTAATAGCTGGTAATTACATGTTTATTTCTGGACAAATTGCTCTAAACCCTAAAAACGGTGAGTTAATCACTAGTGAAATTAAAAAAGAAACAACTCAAGTTATGGAAAATCTTAAAGCCATATTAAGTGAAGCATCACTTACATTTGAAAATGTTGTGAAAACCACAATTTTTTTATCAGATATGAATGATTTTTCCAGTGTTAATGAAATTTATGGGTCTTATTTAAATAATTCCACTGCACCTGCTAGGGAAACAGTTCAGGTTAGTAAATTACCTGTTGGAGTAAATGTTGAAATATCAATGATAGCTATGCTGTANTTTCTTTTGATGGTATTGCAATAAACCATCAATTGGTTTCCTTATTACATTTCCAGCTTTTAGTCCATATGCATTTAAACATTGTTCAAGTTCTTTTTTGAGATAAAATGATATTGACCCTACAAAATGAATTGGGATTTCTTTTGCATCACTGAATTGTAAGATTTGTCTTTCAATGAAAAGATTAAAACCTCTTTTTATTAATGATTNTCCATAATCAGAGTCTTTATTNTTAATTAAAAATTTTGCAAAGGTTGCAAGATATGTATTTGGATTAGGTTGTTTGTATAAATTATTTTTTATTGTTTCCGCATCTAAGTCAAATTCTTCGTTGAATTTTTTTGAAGTTTCATCAGGAATTCTATTAAAATAATAATCTCTCAATAATTGTCTACCAAAATAATTTCCACTTGCATCATCCATCAGTATATACCCTAATGAAATTACTCTTTGATCGATATTTTCCCCNTCATAATAAGTACAATTTGAACCTGTTCCAAGAATACAAACTATAGATTTAGAGTTTTCATCTGCTGTCGAATAAATTGCAGCATAAGTATCCTCTTTTATTGAAAACTTATTACAATTTTTAAAAATATCACTAAACACGTTTTTTATGAGTACCCTAGGGGGCTCCGTTCCGCAACCAGCTCCATAAAAGTAAATTTCTTCAACTTCTTTTCTAAATTTATAAAGTTCAAAATTATTAACGATTCTTTCTTTTAAAATGTGATTAGTTAAAACTTGTGGGTTTAGGCCTAGTGTCTGTGTTTCAAATAAAACCTTTCCTCCTTTATCTATAGCGATCCAATCTGTTTTTGTTGATCCACTGTCTACAATTAATATCATTTGAATTTAGGTTAGTTAGTTTGTTAGTTTTTTGTGGGTTAGCTATTGTGTATTTTATAAATTAATTCTACAAGCTTTGTGGAATAACCATATTCATTATCATACCACGATATTATCTTAAAAAATGTTGGACTTAGCTCAATTCCAGCATTGGCATCAAAATTACTTGTTAATGGACAACCTACATAGTCTTGTGAAACTACAGCCTCCTCTGTGTATCCAAGAATTCCTTTTAATTCGTCTTCGCTAGCTTTTTTAAACGTTTCTTTAATTTGTTCATATGATGTTTCTTTTTCAAGAATCACTGTTAAATCTACAACAGAAACGTTAGCTGTTGGAATTCTAAACGCCATTCCAGTTAATTTTCCATTTAACTCCGGAATAACCTTACCAACTGCAATGGCAGCACCAGTTGATGAAGGAATAATATTATTTAATGATGATCTTCCTAATCGATAATTCTTAGCTGGTCCATCAACAGTCATTTGAGTAGCTGTAGCTGCATGAACAGTTGTCATTAATCCTTCTTTAATCTTAAAATTGTCGTTTAATACTTTTGCAACAGGTGCTAAACAATTTGTTGTACAAGAAGCATTTGAAACAATTTTATGATCACTTGTTATTGATTCACAATTAACACCCATAACAAACATAGGAATATCTTTAGAAGGTGCTGATACCGCAACTTTTTTTGCTCCAGCATCAATATGTAAAGCTGCTTTATCCATTGTTGTAAATATTCCCGTACATTCAGCAACTACATCAATTTCTAAATCACCCCAGTTAATATCTAAAGGATTTTTTTCAGCAGTAACCCTAATTTTATTACCATTAACGACTAAATCATTACCAATTACATTAATTTCATCGTCAAGTTTTCCATGAACAGAGTCATATTTTAATAAATATGCTAAATGATTAACATCTAATAAGTCATTTATTGCTAAAACCTCTACATCATCTCTTTTTAAGATTGCTCTAAAAGTTATTCTACCTATTCTACCAAAACCATTAATTCCTACCTTAATTTTACTCATTTTTATAGTTTAATTTATATTGACATTATATCACTTACTTTTAAAAGTTCAGTGTTTATTTTTGTTATCCCTTTTATAGCTTTTTGGAACGGTGTTAAAGTTACTTTGTTATTTTGTAACCCAACCATTGAGCAATTATTACCCTCTATTAAAGATTCAACAGATTTAACTCCAAGTCTACTTGCTAGAACTCTATCNAAACATGTTGGAGAGCCTCCTCTTTGCATGTGACCAAGTACTGCTACTCTTGCATCATACTCAGGCAGATGTTTTTCAATATAATCTTTTAGTTGAAAAACATTATCACCAGTTTTATCTCCTTCAGCTACAACAACTATACTAGATGATTTACCCGTTTTTTGACTTCTTTTTAGTGATTGAATTAACCTGTCGAGACCTAAATCTTCTTCAGGAATTAATATTTCTTCAGCTCCTGCAGCAACACCTGTATTTAAGGCAATATGACCAGCATCCCTACCCATAACTTCAATAAAGAATAATCTATTATGTGAGCTTGCAGTATCCCTAATCTTATCAATTGCTTCCATGACGGTATTTGTTGCAGAATCAAATCCGATGGTATGAGAAGTGCCAAATATATCATTGTCTATTGTAGCTGGTATGCCAATAACCGGAAAGTCAAATTCTTTGCTAAATACTAATCCACCAGTGAAAGTACCATCTCCTCCAATTACTATTAATCCATCAATGTTATTATTTTTTAACGTTTCAAAAGCTTTTTTTCTACCCTCTTTGGATCTAAAATCTTTGGATCTAGCAGTTTTTAAAATTGTACCACCCTTATTTATTATTCCTTTAACACTTCTCGCATTCATTTCAACCATTTTGCCAGAAATTAATCCATCATATCCCTTAGAAACTCCAACAGGAACAATTTTATGAAAAACACATGTTCTTACAACAGATCTAATTGCTGCATTCATACCTGGTGCATCGCCACCTGAAGTTAATAAAGCTATCTTTTTGAATTGATTTTTCACGGATATAAATATAATAATCTATATTCTTATTAATAAGCATTTTTTTAATTCTTTTTTTTTTGAAAAACTAGCTATAAATTTACATAATGATTAATGATGTGTATATTTTAGCGATTGAAACTTCATGCGATGACACTTCTGTTGCAATTCTTAAAAATCAAAAAGTTCTATCGAATATTGTATCTAGTCAAAAAATTCACGAGATATATGGAGGTGTAGTCCCTGAACTAGCTTCCCGAGAACATGACCGATTAATTATTCCAGTCTTAAAAAAAGCTATAAATGATGCTGGTGTGAATTTAGTAGATATCCATGCAATCGCTTACACAAGGGGTCCTGGGCTATTAGGCTCTTTACTTGTTGGAACATCATTTGCCAAATCCTTATCATTATCTTTGGATATACCATTAATAGAGATTAACCATATGCAGGCGCATATTCTCTCAATTTTTATAGATGATAATCCTGAAAAGCCAGAATTCCCTTTTATAGCTCTTACTGTTTCGGGAGGACATACACAGCTAGTTTTAGTNAAAGATTATGAGAATTTCGTTGAATTGGGAACTACATTAGATGATGCAGCTGGTGAAGCTTTTGATAAATCAGGAAAACTCGTGAACTTAAATTACCCCGCAGGTCCTAAAATTGACGAATTGGCATCAAAAGGAGATTTCAATAAGTTTAAGTTTCCAAAACCTAAAGTTGATGGGTTAAATTTTAGTTTTTCCGGACTTAAAACAAGTTTTAAGAATTTCATCAATAAACAGTCATCGGATTTTATTAAAGATAACTTACATGATATTTGTGCTTCTTTACAGTCAACTATAATTGAAATACTAATTGATAAAATTATTATGGCAAAAAACATACATAAGGTTAATGATTTTGTTGTATGTGGTGGGGTTTCGGCAAATTCCTTTTTAAGGAAAAAGTTAAAGGAAATTGAGAAAATTAATAGGATTAAGACCTATGTTCCAAAAATTAATTATTCAACTGATAATGCTGCAATGATAGGAATTAATGGTTATTTTAAGTTTAAAGATTCTAAATTTGGTGAATTTTCTGACTACAGTTTATCAAAATACAAAGTTTAATGAATTTATTTTATTCTAAAAATACCACGATTAATCATAATGAGATTGTAATCAATGATCAAGAAAATAGGCACTTAACAAAAGTTTTAAGAAAAAAAACAGGCGATTTAATACATGTCACAAATGGAGAGGGCGTTTTATTTAAATGTGTAATAGAAGAATCAAATAAAAACAAATCTATTTTAAGAATTCATGATTATTCGATTTTCAATAATGATTTTCCAAAACTTAAAATTGGAATTTCATTAACAAAAAAAACAGATCGATTTGAGTGGTTTTTGGAAAAAGCGACAGAAATTGGAGTTTCTGAAATCACACCAATTATTTCGGATAACTCAGAAAGAAATAGATTTAATCATGAGAGAGCAACTAAATTACTACTTTCAGCAATGAAACAATCTTTGCAGTACAAACTCCCAATATTAAATAATCCTATCAGTTTTTTAGATTATATTTCAAAAAGAGATGATTCCTATGATTCATATATAGCAACATGTCTTGGTGACGGATTAGATTTATTTAATAAAAAATTATGTAAAGGAAATAATTCAGATGTCTTAATCGGACCTGAAGGTGGTTTTAATTTAAGTGAAATTGATTTAGCAAAAAAAGCTAACTTTGTTCCTGTTTCACTTGGGGAAAATAGATTGAGAACTGAAACCGCAGGAGTTGTTGTTTGTTCAATATTCTCGAATATTAATTATATATGAATTCAAAAGAATTAGTAAAATCAGTAATTAAATTATCCTTTCTTGGTTTATTGGCATGGGTTTTATTTAAAATCAAGTTAGGATTACTGTATATTTTNATAGCTTTAATTCTTACTCTTATAATTAATCCATTAAATAAATTTTTTAAATGTAAGTTTAAAATCAATAACACTTTATCTTCGATANTTTCTATTTCTATCCTAATTTCATTTTTTTCTTTAGTAGTAGGATTATTTGTTCCAATTCTTTCAAAACAAGGCAGAAATTTATCATTACTTAACACAAATGAATTCAGAGAAAAATTTGAGTCAACTAGNGTTAGTATTTTAAAGTATTTTGAAAGTCAAAATATTAGCTTATTAGATTTTTTTACTGATTTGAACCTAATTTCTGAGATAGATTTTAGTTTTGTTACTAAACTATTTAATTCGATAATATCTCAAATTGGCAGTTTAAGTATAGGAATCCTATCAGTTCTGTTTATTACTTTTTTTCTTATCAAAGATGGAAACAATATTTTTAAATATTCATTATCTCTATTTCCTTCCTCCAAAAGAAAAAAATTATCACAATCATTTTTAAAAATTGAAAGCTTGTTGACAAGGTATTTCTCAGGTGTTCTAATACAGATTTCAATTCTATTTATTTTTTACTTTTTATTATTATTAATTTTGGGAGTAGAAAATTCTCTTGCAATAGCCTTTATCTGTGCAGTTTTGAATATCATTCCCTATATAGGTCCATTAATTAGTATCGTTCTCATGATCATTTTAGCTGCAACAAATAATCTTGATACCTTTATTTTTGGTGAGTTTTTGATCAACTCAGTTTGGTTATTTTCTGGATTTATTATCATTCAGTTGATGGATAATTTTTTGCTTCAACCCTATATTTTCTCATCATCAATAAAATCTCACCCTCTTGAGGTTTTTGTTGTAATTATCTTCTCTGGCCTGTTATTTGGTATTTTCGGTCTAATTATCGCAATTCCTTTGTACACAACTTTCAAAGTTATTTACAACAGTTTTTTTGATACAAGAAAAATTTTAAGTGATTTATTTAAATAATTTAATTAAAATTAAATTGACTAAGAATAAAAAATCCCCACGATTGTGAGGATTGTTCTGTGATCGCGAAAGGATTCGAACCTTTGACCGTCTGCTTAGAAGGCAGATGCTCTATCCAGCTGAGCTACGCGACCTTACTAAAAATATGTCGGGGTGGCAGGATTCGAACCTGCGACCTCCGCGTCCCAAACGCGGCGCGATAACCGGGCTACGCTACACCCCGAGATGGCGGAGAGACAGGGATTCGAACCCTGGCGACGTTTGCACGTCGACAGATTAGCAATCTGCTCCATTACCACTCTGGCACCTCTCCAATACTAAAAAGTATTTAATAAAATGCGGTTGCAAAAATAGTTTTTCATTAACAACAACGCAACTATATATAGTTTTTTTTTAATTACTGCCTTCAGAGTAACTTACCCTGACGTGATAAATGTTTTTCAATTTTTCTTTAAGAACAGATTTAATAATTGAAATATTTTTAAAAGTTAGTTCACAATTTTCAAATTGCTCATCTTCAACTTGCTTATCAATAATGCTTTCAACAAAAGAATCAATTTTATCATTATCAGGTTTATCTAAACTTTTAGTTGCCGCTTCAACTGAATCACACATCATTACAAGCGCCATTTCCACACTAAAAGGTTTTGGACCATCATATCTAAAATCTAATTTGTTAATTTCAGGATTTGACGCTATNTCTTTATTATAAAAATATCCGATTAAATTGGTTCCGTGATGAGTTTTTATAAATTCAATTATCCTNTCAGGAATACCCGCATTTCTAGCAAGCTTCACACCATCAAGTACATGTTGTTTAATTATTTCAACACTTTCTTTTGATGTAATTTTATCATGTGGATTTTGTTCAGACAATTGATTTTCTGTGAAAAAAGATGGATTTGAAATTTTACCTATATCATGATGTAGAGCCCCAACTCTTGACAATAATGCATTAGCATTGATTTCATTTGCGCATGCTTCAGCAAGATTTGCAACATTTAACGAGTGATGGAAGGTGCCTGGCGCCTTATCAGATAATTCTTTTAATAAGCTAGAATTAGTATCTGACAATTCCAATAAAGACACATCTGAAACTAATCCAAACATCTTTTCATAAATATAAATTAGCGGATATATGAACAGTGTTAGTAAACCACATAGAATAAATAGTGCAAAATTATTTAATTCAAGGTTTTCGATATTNCCTTCTTGAATTACATAAAAAGAAAAATAAGCTAGNATATATACTAATGTTATNTGTGCAACAGCNATAAANAAATTCGCTCTCTTGTAAATATTATCAGATGTAAGAATAGTAACAACCCCGGCAATTATATTTAAGAATATAAATTCATAACTATTTGGCACCACAAATCCTAATAACATTACAGTAACAGAATGTATAAAAAAAGCAATTCTTGAATCAAAAAAGGCTTTAAAAAGTAACGGCATTATACAAAGTGGTATAATATAGATATAATTTGAATTTACATCTATTACCCACGTTGTAATTAAAATAATAAGGGTTATGTTGAAATAAACAAATGCAATTTTATTATTGTTATCATATATATTTCTTTCAAATTTCCTTATAAAAAGAACTATCATTAATAGAGATAAAATAACTAGTAAAGAATATGCAGAAATAATTAAGTAGAGATCTGAAAAAGATGAACTATTAACCTCATATTCTTTCTTTAAGGATTCTAATATTATAAGTTTCTCCCCCTCAACAACTTCACCTTTTGAAATTATAAGCGTTTCTTTTTCAATAAAACCTCTATTGGGTGAAATATTAATTGTTGCTTCATTAATGGCCTCATCTGAAAGAACTTTATTATAGGAAAGATTTGGGGTAATAATATCAAATACCAAGGAAATTATTTGAGACTTATATTTTTCACTTCCAGTTTCAATAATTTTATTATTAATAAAAGTTATAAGGTCTTCTGGCTTAATTAATCTATTATAATATGTTGAATTTACAAGTTTATTGTCGAGTAAAACAGTTACTAACTGACTATCTTTAAAATCAAAATTTTCTTCAAGTAAACCTTTAGAATAAATTCCGTCAATTATTTGATAAGATTGAATTTTAATATTTTTTACATCTTCTAGTTTAAGAAGACTAAATAATGAATCATTTTTTAATTCATCAATTCGGGTAATTAGTAGATTATTTGAATTAGTTATTAATGATGTGTCAATCTCGAAAAATAAAGGGGTGTTTATTTTAGCTTGAGTAATTTCATCATCAATTTCCTCNTTAGACTTTTTAATTGCAAAATCAAAAGGTGCATATAGATTTTCAGATTGCCAAGGTCTACCATTTTCAAAATTATACTTGAATTTTCCGCTTTTTGGAAAGAAATAAATAATTAGAAATGCTGATAACACAAATAAAAGAACTCTAAATATTCTCGAAAAACCTTTATTTATACTGTTAAATAGTTTACCCATAATATATATTGAATAAATTTACTAAATATTTGAGAGCATAATACAATTTATATTTTATTAACTTTAAAAAATAAACATATGCAAAACAAAGTTGTCATAGTTAGTGCTGTAAGAACACCATTAGGATGTTTTATGGGCTCATTATCAAATTTTTCAGCTGTTGATTTAGGAATATATGCGCTGGAGGGTGCATTATCAAAGATTGACTTTGACAGAAAAGAAATTGATGAGCTAATTGTTGGACATGTGTTACAGTCTGGTTGCGGTCAAGCTCCTGCAAAACAAATAGCTTTAGGGGCNAAATTAAGACCTGAAATCCCTTGCTCATCTGTGAATAAAGTATGTTCATCAGGTTTAAAAGCCGTTAATTTAGCTGCTCAGTCGATTCAACTTGGTATTAATGAAGTTGTAGTAGCTGGAGGTGTTGAAAGTATGAGTAATGCTCCCCACTACTTAAATTTGAGAAAAGCAAATAAATATGGGAATTCTGCAACCATTGATGGACTAATGACCGATGGTCTCACAGATGTTTACAGTCAACAATCAATGGGTGTATTAGCCGATAATTGTTCAACAGAATATGGTATTTCAAGGGAATCGCAAGATAATTATGCTATATCTTCTTATAATAGATCTATTAATTCTTCAAAAAATGGTTTGTTTAAAANTGAAATAATCCCTATTAATTATAAGGATAATAAAGGAAATAACATATGTATAGATCAAGACGAGCAGATTAGTAAAGTAAATTTTGAAAAGATTCCAAATCTCAAACCTGCATTTGTAAAAGATGGTTCTGTAACAGCAGCAAACTCTTCCCCAATTAGTGATGGAGCCTGCATGTTGGTTTTAATGAGTGAGAAGAAAGCTAAAGAATTAAATATCAAACCAATTGCAGAAATAATTGGTTATAATGATTCAGCTACATCGCCAGACCTATTTACAATTGCCCCAGCCAAATCTGTTAAAAATTTACTCAATAAAACTAAAGAGGACTTAAGCAATATTGATTTGTTTGAAATTAATGAAGCTTTTTCAATGGTACCACTTGTAAATATTAATATGTTGTCAATTAATTCTGATAAAGTNAATACATCAGGTGGAGCTGTTTCTCTTGGTCATCCTCTAGGGTGTTCAGGTGCAAGAATATTAACCACATTAATTCATTCATTACATCAAAGTGGGAAGAAAAATGGTATTGCTGCCATCTGTAATGGAGGTGGTGGAGCTTCTTCTATTCAAATAAGGGTTTAATATGGGTTTAGGTATATGTAACTTAAGTATTGTGCCTGTTAGAATATCTGATTCAGATAAATCTGAAATGATTACTCAATTAGTTTATGGTGATTTATTCACAATTGTTGAGGAAAAGGATAAATGGACCAAGATAAAATGTGAATTTGACAATTATGAAGGATGGATAGATTCAAAACAATATAAAAGACTTGATAAAAGCGATAATATGATAATTGATAATCCAACATACTCCTCTGACTTGGTTGAGTTTATAGAAAATGAAAATAAAGAATTGATTACAATTTCAATTGGTTCAAATATTTCTAATATTAACCTCCTTAATCATAAGTATGATGGAAAGTCAATTTCTGGAAAACAGAATAGAGATTCAATTGTAAATACAGCACTACTCTATTTGCATAGCCCATATCTATGGGGAGGAAAAACTCCCTTTGGAATTGATTGTTCTGGTTTTACTCAAATGGTCTATAAAATCAATGGATACAAGCTTTTAAGAGACGCAAAAGATCAAGCTACTCAAGGGGAAACTTTAAGTTTTATAGAAGAATCTGAACCAGGAGATTTAGCTTTTTTTCACAATAAAGAGGATGTGATAGTTCACGTGGGAATAATTCTTATGGACAACCATATTATACATGCAAGCGGTAAAGTAAGAATAGACAGATTAGATCAAACAGGTATTTACAATAATGAAAAAAATACTCACACACATTATCTTAGATACATAAAGAAAATTATCTGATTTATCTGTTTTCTAATTCAGCAACAATAACTTTATATTTATTGTAAGATTCTGTTTCGTCAAGAGCAGAAAAAATATTTCTCAATGTCCTTGCAGCATTTAGATTATCGCTTTCTAACTCAAAAACTTTTTCCAGATATGGAATTGCATTCTTGTATAAATTTTCCCTTTCAATTTTTAACTCATCATATCTGTTGTAGTCAGCGGTAGAAGTTCCTAGGGAATTCATTTCTTCAATCATGGGGCCTTCCCTATCAAGAATAAGAGCTGCTGCATTTAAATATGCTTTAGTATAGGCTGAATCNATTTCNATTGCTTTATTATAATACGTTATAGCATCATCAAAATTACCTTTATCCGCGTTTACAACNCCTAAATTGAAGATTAAATCAACATTGTTGGGTTCGATTTCTAGCGCTTTAGAAATTAATCTTTGATATTGATCAACTTGACCCATTTCCCATCTCACATTAGATTCAAGAAGAATCAGATTGATGTCATTAGAATCAATCAATTTAGCACGCTCTAAATACTCAATTGATTTTTCTAAATTTTCTTGATTTCTATAAATAGCAGCTATTGATCTTAGCATATCAATTTCAACAGATTTAGCCATTTCATCTCTGGGTGACTCATGAGTTCCAATCACATCAACTGAGAAGTCTCTAGATTTCTTATCCTGAAAAACTTGTTCTTTTCCAGATTCTTTTTCAGTAGCTAAATAATTTACAGAAACTCCAGTGTAACCCAGGCTAATCAATCTTTCGTAAAACTTTAATGCTGTTGTGTAATCTTCAGCTTCAGTTGCTACTAATGCAGCATTGTATAAATAAAGAGTGTCTTTTTTGGATACCGTGTAAGCCGCCTCTAAATTCTTGTATGAATTTCTAAAGTTTTTATTTTCAAGTGAAGTCCTTGAATCATCAACAAAGGAATTAAAAAGATTGACGAAAATATCATCAACCTTTGTGGAATAAATTTTAGAACTTGACTCTTCTATTTCTTTAACTTTATTAAAATCATCGACACTTAAAAGTTTATTTTCAAATGAGCCAGTTCCATTTTGATACTTTGCTAAACCTTTTAAGTAATAATATTTGGCCTTGGTTTTGTCGTCACTTGTTTCTATTAAACTATTAATTGATTCTAATGTTGTAAGAGCATTTTCATAGTCTGCAGATTTCACCAGTTTATCAACGGTTTTTAACTCTTTTTTTTGGGAAAAAGTCAATTGAAAAATACTAAAGACTAATAACGATATAATTATTTTTTTCATTGTTCTAAGTTTGTGTTTTCAGATTCTGAAGATTCAATTTCCTGCTCTTCATCATCTTTTTCATGTATTACTTTTGCTACAGCAGCAATAGAATCACCATCTTTTATATTAATTAATTTAACCCCTTGAGTTGCACGCCCCATGACCCTTAAATCTTCAACCGCCATTCTAATAGCGATTCCTGACTTGTTAATAATCATCAATCCGTTAGAATCATCAACATTTTTTATTGCAACAAGATCACCTGTTTTTTCGGTTATAGAAATAGTTTTTACACCTTTACCACCTCTATTAGTTATTCTATAATCTTCAAGTTTAGATCTTTTTCCATATCCATTTGAACTAACAACCAAAATATTACTCTCCATATCATTTACAGAAACCATTCCTATCACCTCATCTTTATCGTGTTGAAGTCTTATACCTCTAACACCTGATGCATTTCTGCCCATTGGTCTTGTTTTTGCTTCCTCAAATCTGATTGCCTTTCCAGATTTTAATGCTAACATAACCTGACTATTACCGTCGGTTAATTTAGCTTCAAGCAATTCATCTTCTTCTTTAATTGTAATAGCATT
>FUFK010047688.1_pt1 | contig 19761 bp, 19 predicted proteins | sample 1021851 | NCBI WGS metagenome assembly FUFK01 (sample SAMEA51879418, study PRJEB19060) | metagenome
ATGGAAACAGATTACATTAATTTAATTTTTGAAGGGTTTATAGATATTTATAATAACCCTAGGAATGCAATTATGTGGTTAATTGCTGGTTTTTTAATGTATTTTGGAATAGCTAAGAAAAAAGAACCCTTATTATTAGTTCCAATTTCTTTCGGTGTACTTCTTGCTAATTTACCGCTTGGAGAGCTTGTAAAACCGTCCTCTGGTGAAGGTGAACCAATGGGGTTTTTATTATTTTTCCAAGAAAATGGTTTGCATACAGATTTATTACCTCTTTTAGTGTTCCTTGGCCTTGGGGCTCTAACTGATTTTACCCCTGTAATATCTAATCCTAAAACATTACTATTGGGTGCAGCAGCCCAAGCAGGTGTATTTATTGCATTAATTGGAGCATTGTTAATTGGCCTTTCTTCAAATCTGTTTGATTTTGGAATTCTTGAAGCTTCAGCAATTGGAATTATAGGTGGTGCAGATGGCCCCACAACAATATTTATTGCATCTAGAATGAAAGAAATAGGGATGAATGATATTGTAGGAGCCACAGCAGTAGCTGCTTATTCATATATGGCATTAGTNCCATTAATTCAACCTCCAATAATTAAATTTTTTACTACTCAGAAAGAAAGGCAGATAGTAATGCCTCCAGCAAAAAATGAGGTATCAAAAAGAGCTAAAATTTTATTTCCAATAATATGTACAGTTGTAATAAGCATTCTTGTTCCTAAAGCATCTCCATTAGTTGGGATTTTAATGTTTGGTAATTTGTTGAGAGAATGTGGTGTTGTTGAAAGATTAAGTAATACAGCACAAAATGAATTAATGAATATAGTTGTAATAATTCTCGGATTAGCTGTTGGATCAACAATGCCAGGTGAAGTATTTTTACAATTTGAAACAATTGCTATTTTTATACTAGGTCTTGTTGCATTTATTTCAGCTACTATTGCAGGAATATTGTTAGCAAAACTAATGAATTTAGTTAGCAAAGAAAAAATNAATCCAATGATNGGAGCTGCAGGNGTTTCAGCTGTACCNATGGCNGCNAGAGTTGTNCAANANNNGGCATCANAAAGAANANCCNGNCAACTATGCTNCTAATGCATGCTATGGGNCCAAATATTGCTGGAGTAATTGGAACTGCAACAGTAGCAGGGGTACTATTAAGCTTGGCTCCAGGACTTAGTTAATTTAAATGAAAGGTGTATTCCCAATATTATCAACACCTTTTGATTCAAANGATAATATTATTTTTGATGACGTACAGTCTGAAGTTGAATACGCGATAAATTCTGGAGTAAATGGAATTGCAATTGCTCTTGCAAGTGAAATTTATAAATTAACAGACCANGAAAGAAATGAATTACTTAAAAAAGTTGTTGGTTTTGCTAANAAAAGAATAAAAGTTTGTATGAATACNACTGCAGAATCTACAAAACTTTGCATTGAGTATTCAAAAAAAGCTGAAGAACTTGGGGCTGATGCAGTAATGATTGCCCCCCCATCTTTCAATGGTGTACATTCAAATGAAATTAAAAAATATTTTATAAACACTGCTAATGAAATTAATATTCCGATTTTTATGCAAGATGTTTTTGACACACCTATATCCCCTGAAATGGCAGTTGAATTATCAAATGAACATCAAAATTTAAAATATTTAAAAGTTGAAGTTGCACCCACTTTGCCGAGATTTAATAAGCTGAATGAAATTTCAAACAACAGTTTGCCTATACCCTTTGGAGGAATGGGAGGAATATTTATGATAGAGGAGATGAGAAGGGGTTCTGTTGGGACGATGCCAGTATGTGCAATACCAGAAATGTTTGTAAAAGCATACGATCTTTGGGATCAAGGAAAGCATAATGAAGCAGAAGAATACTTTCATAAATATGTACCTTTGATAAGAACTTTAGGGCAGGGCTTAGGTATTTGGAATTGGCTTCCAAAATACATTCTTAAAAAGAAGGGCATCTTTTCAAATGCAATTGCAAGAGAACCATCTTTGAAACCAGATAATGAACAAATTTATGAACTAGATAGGATGTTTGATAGGTTAGATTTGTGAATGATCTAACAGCATTAAATATTATTTTTTTAGTATTGAGTTTACTTATTTCTGGATACTTTGCAGGGTTAGTAGGAATGCCGCTTGGTCCAATACGTATATTTTTTATGCTTTTTTTTGGAGTAAATGCCCTGATTGTTTTTGGTACAAATCTTGCTATCAGCTTTGTGATGATGATTCCAACAGTTTGGAATAATCTCAAAGATAAAAGAATCGATTTTAGGACAGGAATTTTATTCATAATTTCTGGGGGAATAATTGGTCCATTTTTTGGAGGTATTATTAGTGAATCTTTTTCACAAGATATTTTACTTTTTATTGTTACAGTCTTAATTATTGTTTCAGGATTATTAATAGTTCAAGCAGTACATTTTCCAATCAAAAAAAATAGTAAAGTTAATAAATCAAGAAAAGATCTTATAGCCTCTTTTTTAAATTTAATTATAGGTGCTCTTGGATCTTCGGTAGGCATGGTTTTGGGAGCACTTAGATACCCTGTTATGATTAATTTTTTGAGGACAGAAGCAAAATCGGCAGGAGGAATAAACTCATTTATAAACTTAATATTTGCTTTTTTTGGATTAATTGGGCATTTACTTGCATCTCAAGAATCAGGTAACAGTCATTTTGATTTTTATTTATTTTTACCATTAGCTGTTGCAGGATTTATTGGTTCATATTTTGGTTCTAAACATGTAGCTTATTATTCAAACAAATTTATTCTAGTTACTCTTTATATTATTTTATTTATAATGGGAACTTTAATGATACTAAGGGAGTTTATATAAATGTCTAAATTAACTGGTAGTGACTTAATAATTAAATGTTTAAAGATGTATGATGTTGATACCATTTTTGGCATTGCTGGCGATCANATTTTACACTTACTTGATAAATTAATTGATCAAAATTTCAGAATGATTGATGGTCGTCATGAGGCTGCTTCTGTTCATATGGCTAACGCATATTCAAGAATCTTAAGAAAACCAGGTGTAGTATTATCAACAACCCCAGGTCATGCAAATGCAGTTGCAGGATTAGCTAACGCAATGCATTCTGAAGCTCCTGTAATAAATATTGCTGGTTCTGCTGACTCTAGCAATATAGGTAGGGGTGCAATGCAAGAATTTGATCAAGTTGGTATTGCAAAACCTGTTACAAAGGGTGCATGGGAAATACCATCTGTTGAAAGGATACCTGAATATATATCATTGGCATTTAGAACTGCAATGGAAGGCAAAAGAGGCCCAGTGCATTTAACAATTCCTCATGATTTACAAGAACAGACAGTTGATATTGAAGTCTTTCAAAGATATGAAAAAAGTGTTATTGACGATATGAATAATTGGCTTACTTACCCAAATTTAAATCAAATTGAAAAAAGTTTGGATATGCTATCAAATGCAAAAAAACCAGTAATTGTAGCCGGGCTTGGTGCTGGGGCTACTGTATCAAGTAAAGATTTGGATATATTCCTTAAAAATACCAAAATTCCATTCTTTGGAGTTGATTCTGGAAGGGCGTTGGTTCCTGATTCTCACGAATGTTCTTTGGGTATTGGTTATTTGCCATTAAATAAGTCTGCTCAAAGGGTTAATGAATCCGATGTAGTTTTATTGTTGGGTGTAAAACTTGATTACCAGTTAGGTTTTGGAGGGTCACCTCCATTTAATAAAGACGCGAAAATAATTTGCGTTGATCCTGATATTGAACAATTAAACAGATCACGAACCGTTTCACTAATTGTTAATTCNGATGTAGGACCTTATGTTGAATTAATGAAACAAAAGTCAGAAGGAATTAATTGGGATAATCATGAATGGCTAAAATCATTAAAAAATACTAAGAAAAATTATATAAGCGAAATGAACAAGTTATCAGATGGCGAATTACCAATGCATCCAATGGATGTAAGCTTGTCAATCCAAGAAAATTTAGATGACGATACCTTTGTTGTATTTGACGGGGGTGACTATTGTCATTTTTCGAGAGCAACAGTACCAATCGAAAAATATTTAAGATCATTATACGTGAGTAGTTTTGGAATGATTGGAGTTGGGCTTCCATATGCTATTGGTGCTAAAGCAGCACTTCCTGACAAGAAAGTAATATTAGTTGTTGGTGATGGTTCTTTAGGTTTTCATGTACCTGAAATTGATACTTCTGTGAGACACGATTTGCCAGTAACAGTTATAGTTGGCAATAATAGTTTATGGGGAATAGATTATTGGATTCAAAAGGGGTTGTATGATAGGGATGTGTGGACAGAATTGGATCAAACAAATTATGAATTAGTTGCAAAAGGTTTTGGTGCACAAGGCATTCTTGTTGATAATCCAGAATTACTAAAACAAGAATTAAAAAAATCATTAAATTCAAATAAAATGACAATATTAAATACCATTGTTAGAAAAATACCTAGTCCAGTAGCTGATGCTGCTGTGTCTAGAAAATTAGGAACACACGGATAATGCCAATTTACCATCAAGATAACTTAGAACCTAAAGAAATTCATCCCGGCGTAAAGGTTAGAATAATGCATGGTGAAAACATAATGATGATGTTGGTGGATATATCTCCAGGGGCAACAGTCCCAACTCATACTCATGTAAACGAGCAAGCAGGAAGAGTGCTTTCTGGTTCTTTTAAATTAGTTATTGATGGTAAGGAACATACACTTAAAGAAGGTGATCATTATCTAATTCCTTCAAATGTACCTCACAGTGCCCATGGAAATTCATCTAATTCTTTAGCTTTAGATATTTTTTCACCACCAAGAGAGGATTACAAAAAACTTTAATTACTTNTTTGTTTCCCAGAAAATATCACCTATTTCTTCAAGAGCAGCTTGAAATTCCTTAGCTTTGCCTAAATCAACATTAACTTTAACAAAAGATCCTAATTTGCACGCATTCCAAATTTTCTCATGAAGGTCAGGGTATTTTTCTAGATGCTCAGGTTTGAAGTAATCTGTCCAAAGAACTAANACATCATCTTTTGCTTTTTTGGCATGTATTTCTTTAGCATACACATATCTCATCATTGAATTTGCAAGTGAAGGNGATGGGCCACCTGAAACATCAAGTCCTTCCATTAATTCAGTCATCCTTACAACAGTTTTTGCTGCTTGGATTGCATCATTTGGATCATATATTCCGCAAGGAATGTCACAATGAGCGTAAGCAGTCAATTCATTTTTAAATAAGTTTTTAATTCTATCGTTGTTGAGCATAAAAATTTCTCCTGTTAAATTATTAATAAGTTAATTATCTGATAAAAATTTTAAATGTAAAGATCATAAATGTTAAAAAATCTATTAAATCAGAAAATAAATGTTTTAGAAAAAAGTATGGAACCTTCATTAATTCATGGTAGTTCAATAATTATGAGAAAGATTATATTGTTTTACAAACCAAGGAGATTTGATATTGTTCATTTTAAAAAAGATGGCTCTAATTTAATTAAAAGAGTAGTGGGTTTGAATAATGAAAGAATTCAAATAAAAAAAGGGGCATTATTAATTAATGGCAATAAAATTTCAGAAGAATATACAGACGATAAATATATTTATGATTTTCCAGAAATGATTATTGGTAAAAATGAATTATTTTTAATGGGAGATAATAGAAAAATATCTATAGATAGTAGAAAGTTTGGGCCAGTTAATATTAAAAATATCTTATCTTTTCAAAGACTTTAAAATCATTTCAGAAGCAAATTTTCCGCTAATAACAGCACCCTCCATCGTTGATGGCCATGATGTGTTCCTCCAATCACCAGAATAAAAAATATTTTTTAGATTTAAAGGGACACTATTTCTAATTAACTCATTTTTGCTATTACATAAAAAAGTTGCATCTTTTTGCTTTACAATACTAAATTTTTCTAAATTTTCTTGATTAGCTTTTGGATAAATTAAATTAAGTTCTCTTAAGAAAATTTCTTTAATTTTAATCTTGTCCATTTTCATCCACTTGCTTGATGCACTTTGCGAAATGACAATATGGTTTTCGTTATTATTATGATTTTTTGAAGTATTAAAGATCCATTGAATTTCAGAATCAACAGATGCTAAATACCTATCATCAGTAACTTTATTTTTAAACCAAAAATGAATTCCTAATATTGGTGAAGTTTCCAAATTATCTTTTAAATTCATATCAATATTTGAGTCTCTTAAAATTTTTTGAATAGATGAATATTGTGTTGCAAAAATATAATTTTTTGCAACTAGTTTTCTCCCATTACTNAGAANAATATTTTCAACTTTGTTTTCATTGATATTAATTTTTTTCACAATAGTTTTTTTCATGATATTTCTTGAATTAATTTTTTCAAATCTATCCCACAATGTAGATAAATTTACTTTAGGTAAACCAAATATTTGAGGGTTTTTTGAAAAAAATGTTTCCTTAATAACAAATAATGCAGACTTGGTTTCAATAGTATCTATTTCCTCGTTTAAAGNAGGCTTTAGAAAAATGTCCCAAAAAAATTTTATCGTTGACTCAGATTGATGATTTTTGTGAAGCCAATTTTTAAATTTTTTTTCTTTATTGATTTCTAAATCTAAATTCCTATATTTTATTTTTAATAANAGTCTNATAAGTAAAACCTTATCTTTTATGCTCAGGTGTTTATATTTAAAAAGCGAAATTAATAAACCTAATGACCCACCAAGGAGCGTAGATCCAATAACAGAAACTTTATTATTTTTAATAACTGGGACTTGGTAGTTTTTTATTTTTATAAAATTTTCTTCATTATTAGTTTCTTCTAATAAGTTTAAATATTCTTTACATGCCCCAACTATTACATGCTGACCGTTATCAATATAATTTCCTGTTAAAGGGTCTTTGAATGAGAACGCTCGACCTCCAATATAAGAGGATTTTTCGATCATTAATACACTAAGTCCATTCTTTTTTAAATCAACAAATGATTTAATACCTGAAAGACCGCCACCAATAATTATTACGTCATAATTTTCCATATTGTAATTTTATCAAATAAAATTTTTATAAAATAAATANTTAAATAGNGTNTTNGTAACNANNATTGATTTTTCAANTTTATTNACNCTTGGNCTNATNANNACAGTTTCATAATTTATTTTTTTAATTTTTGATAATACAAGATTTCCACTTTGAATAAATAATGATATGGGAATTTTTTTTGGCCCATTTAAAATCTTGACTAGTGATTTGCCATTGTTAATAATTTTGTGAGATCTTTCACATTGCATTTTNACNAANTNATTCATTTCGGAAGAAGATTTGTTATTTAAAATATCATTTTCATCAATATTAAATTTATTTAAATCTTCTAGTGGTATATAAATACGACCTAATTTAGAATCCCTGTTTATATCTTGAATAAAATTTATAAGCTGCAAGCCAGTGCAGATGTTATTAGACAGTTTTAAATTAGTTTCATTAAAATCACCAAATATCTTTAACACCAAACTTCCAACAGGATTAGCAGATAATTTGCAGTAATTTAGTAAGTCATTAAATGTGTCATATCTTGATACCTCTAAATCTTGATAATTAGATTTTATTAAGTTTTGNAAGTCATCAATTGTTAATTCAAATTTAATTATAGTTTTCATTAAATCAAAAAATTCATCTTTTTCACTGCATTTAGCTTTGAAACAATCTTGAAGAGATATTTCTAAATTTCCTAACTCATACATTGCATGTTCTTTTTTTAGGTCACTTAAATCATCAACTTTTCTGCAGAAATAATATATTGATGAAAGATCNGGCATTAAATTTCTTAAGTATAAAGAAGACCATAGAGGAAAATTTTCATATGAGGTCTTTATTAATTTTTGATTTTTATTTTTATTGATACTCATTTTTAAAATAAATTTTCAAAAAATTTCTTTAAATCAAAATTTTTCTTTGTTGAGGGTCTTCCAAGACAGATATTATATATATCAATTTCATTTTCGTTAGCAAATTTATTACATGTAAAAATAAGATTGTTGTATGCGTCAAATTTATCGAGANTATTCAATTCATTAATTAGGGTTTTATTAACTATNTTTGAATCAATGCTTATAATATTTCCNTAAAAAAAATCAAGGTTAGCANTGTAAACTACNGNCCTTATTTTTTTGTTAGGTGNGTTTTTAGATATTATCTTTTCAATATAAGGATTATTACCCCATTCTAATGGAAGGTCATCCAGGCATGATATTTCTTTTGGAATAATTAAATGATTTTCTAGGACATCTTTATTAATTGCATCAACATAATCAAAAAATATTATAGAGNTTATATCAAAATTTAATTTGATCCATTTTAAAGCAACCATCATTTCGATTTTGGATCCATTGCACTTATAAATAATCACATCATCTTTAAGNGGAACCGATGTTCCTTTCAAAAAATTCATTTCACCGATGGTTTCTAATTTTTCAATATTTTTTACATATAAATGGTTTTTTAAATTTATATCATTTGTATGAATTAAAAGAATCATTTAGTTTTCTCTCGAAATAAGAAATTCTGAAATTTCATTAAAAATCTTTTTTTGGTTAGTTTCAATTGGTAGTTTTTCAATTGTTTTTTCAATATTAAGTTGATAATTTTTTGAAATTTCTTCGCATTTATTTTTAATTTTTAATTCATCCATTATGTTCATAACATTATTTACATCATTATCTTCAAGTTCTTGTTTCAACATTATTTTATTAATATTTTCGGTGGCAGATTTATTTCTTGAGTTTAAAGATAAAATTATTGGCAAACTTTTTTTCTTTCGTTTAATATCTGCTCCAACAGGCTTTCCTGTCCTATTAGTTCCCCATACTCCCAATAGGTCATCCCTTATCTGGAAAAGAAGACCAATATCTTTTCCAAAAGTTGAAACTAAATTGTAAAGATTATTATCAACAGTTTTTCTAGAAGCTATAGCACCTAATTTTACGGAACATTCAATAAGAGCACCGGTTTTTAGACTTATCATTTTTAGATATTTTTCTAGTGAAATAATTTTTTCTTTTTCAAATGAAATATCTAAAAATTGACCTTCCATCATCTTTAAATAACTTTCAGTTAAAATTTTTTGAGAAATGAATAAATCTTTTTCTGTGGAACCATTTTTAACCATATTATTTAGTACCTTATTTCCTAAAACCAATATCGAATTACCGGTTATTATTGCTTTAGGAATTCCCCAAATTGTCCACAATGTTGGTTTATGACGTCTAAATTTATCATTATCTTCAATNTCATCATGAATTAATGAAAAATTATGAACAAGTTCAACAGATATTGAAGGGGGGAGAGCCATNTCTAAAGTCCCTGAAAATGAAGTACATACAAGAATACATATTGAAGGCCTAAATGCCTTTCCTGAATATATATTTTTTAAACTATCAAATCCTAATTCATCCCACCCAAAATAATTTTTAATATATTTTGAAGTTTTTCCATTGTATGAATTTACATATTCATACAAGTAATTTTCCATCTTATCTGCAGGATAAGTTAAAAATCTGGGTTTTTTATTAAATTCATTCATTTTTGTGTTTTATAACATTTAATTCCTTGGAGAATGTAAGTATATTAAAAAGTAAATTTATATAACAGTAAAAATAATTTTATGTTGACACGAGTTATATCAAGTTATAATATATGTTATGATATAATATAACGGATACGTGTTATATTAATAATAGTGATCAAATTAATAGAAGGTAACAAATAATATGGTTTTGCCAAGAAGAGAAGACTATACAAATGAAGCTTCTGAAGCTTTAGAAAGAGCTCACGCATGGGCTTCTGATATGAGAAACGCACAACTAGATGCTGAGCATCTAGCGTTAGGNATGTTATCNATAAAAGATGGTATGGCAACAAANATATTTGAATTTCTAGGAGTCGAACTTTCAGAAATGAAAAAAGATCTTGAATTTTCTTTAAAAAGTTTACCAACGTTGGGTCAAAGGCAATCATCTACTAGGATGATTTACATTGAACCAAGACTTAAGAAAGTATTAGATGAAGCTCAGGAAGAAAGACAAAGGTTAAATGATGATTTCATTGCTATCGAACATTTGCTGAAAGGCTTATTATCTCTTGACGATGGAGAAATAGACAGGCTTCTAAAATTGAATAACATAACAATGGAAAGAATTTATCATGCTCTCAAAGAAATAAGAGGTAGTCAAAGAGTTAGTGATCAAGGGGCTGAAAAAAAATATCAGGCTTTAGAAAAATATAGTGTGGACTTGACTAAGTTAGCAAGAGCGGGGCAATTAGATCCAGTTGTCGGAAGAGATAGTGAAATACAGAGAGTTGTGCAAACTCTTACAAGGAGAACAAAGAATAATCCGGTAATTATTGGTGATGCTGGAGTTGGTAAGACAGCTTTGGTAGAAGGATTGGCGCAAAGAATTGTAATAGATGATGTCCCAGAATCTTTAAAAAATAGAAAATTGTTGAAGCTGGAAATGGCATCATTGTTAGCTGGAGCAAAATTTAGAGGAGAATTTGAAGAGAGGCTAACTGCGGTAATGGATGAAATTAGAGCTGCATCAGGTGAAATAGTTTTATTTATTGATGAAATACATATTGTTGTTGGAGCTGGAGGAGCTGAAGGTGCCATAGACGCATCAAATATGATGAAGCCCGCATTAGCNAGAGGAGAAATGAGGTTAATAGGCGCAACAACTCCAGAAGAATACAGAAAATATATTGAATCTGACAAGGCNTTAGAAAGAAGATTTACACCTGTTAATGTAAATGAACCTGATCAAGATATTGCAGTAGAAATGTTAAAGTTTTTAAGGCCAAGGTATGAAAAACACCACAAAATTGTAATAACTGATTCAGCTCTTGAAGCCTCAGTTAATTTAAGTGCTAGATACATTACTGATAGATTTTTACCAGATAAAGCTATTGATTTAATNGATGAAGCTGCAGCTAAAGTTAGAATTGATTCTGAAGCATTGCCAGATGATATTAAAGATTACGACAGTAAAATAAAAAGTTTGATTGATAAAGAAGAAGCCGCTAACGGAAGAAATGATTATGAAGCTGCTTCAAAGTTTAAATCCGAAAGATTAAATTTGCATGAAGAGATGACAAATAATGAAAAAGCAAATAGTAATAATGATGAGCTAATTGTTGATTCAGAGAGTATAGCAACATTAATATCAGAAAGAACTGATATACCAGTAACAAGACTTGTAGAAAAAGATAAAGAAAGACTAATTAACCTTGAAGAGAAGCTCCACGAAAGATTAGTAGGACAAGATGATGCTGTTGTTGCATTATCAAATGCAATAAGGAGGCAAAGATCAGGCGTCAGTGATCCAAAGAGGCCAGTGGGAACATTTATTTTTCTAGGACCTACTGGAGTTGGTAAAACCGAATTAGCTAGAGCACTTGCTGAAAGTTTATTTGANGACGAAGACAATTTAGTCAGGATAGATATGTCCGAATATATGGATAAAGGATCTGCTACAAGACTTATAGGTGCGCCTCCAGGCTATGTTGGTTATGATGACGCTGGCCAGTTAACCGAAGCNGTCAGAAAAAGGCCTTTTAGAGTTATATTATTTGATGAAATTGAAAAAGCTCATCCAGATGTAATGAATTTACTTCTTCAGCTGCTTGACGATGGTAGATTGACTGATGGTCATGGAAGAACAGTTAATTTTAGTAAAANANTACCGTAATAATNATGACAAGTAATCTTGGTTCATCTCATATTNCTAAAGAATCAATTGGTTTTTCGGGAACATCATCTCAAAAAAATTCTAGAAATGTTGCAGTAGAGGAAGCACTGGTTAATCACTTTAGGCCTGAGTTTTTAAATAGGATTGACGAGACTATAATTTTCGATTCTTTGTCAGTTGAAGAACTGTCAAATATTGCAGAAATTGTTACGAGTAAATTCATTGCNAGNGTTAATGACTTAGGAATAAGTATGAAAATAACTAAAAATGGAATTAATTGGTTAGTCGAGAACGGGTTTGATAAAGCTTATGGAGCAAGACCACTTAAAAGAGTTGTTCAAAGAAGNCTCGAAAACGAATTTGCAAAAAAATTATTATCAGGTGAATTTCAAGATGGAGATTCGGTAGTAGTTACTTCAAAAAATAATAAGCTTGTAATAAATAAATCAAATTCAAAAAAATAAATTAATATACCTATTTCAGTCTGATATAATTGATTTTCGTGAATCATAATTTATCAAATAAGAGTCAAAATTGTGCTATTTTACTTTGTGCAGGAAAAAGTCAAAGAATGGGTAAATTTGATAAAACAACCTCTGATTTTAATAGTAGGCCTCTTTTCTTATATTCCCTTGAAAAATTTTTATCAAATGATCAAATTGATAAAATAATAATTGTTGCTTCTAAACAAAATAAAGAAACTATAAAAGAAAATTTATCAAGTGACCAGCAAAGTAGAGTTACTATTATTGAAGGATCAAATGAAAGAAAAGGTTCAGTAAGTAATGCAATAAATTATATTGCACCTTTTGAGCCAAAGAATATTATTATTCACGATTCGGCAAGACCATTTTTTAACCCTCAAATTATTAATGAAGGAATTAAACAATTGAAGAAATACAGTTGTGCTTTTCCTGTTACTAAAATTGTTGACACTGTCAAGAAAATTGATGATAAAAACACTTTATCAACAATTGATAGAAGTAATTTATATTTTTCACAAACCCCTCAGTTTTTTAATTATTATAAATTAAGTGAACTAGTAACAAGGTATATAGATAATTTTGATTATACTGATGAAGTTCAGCTTTTTGAGAAGGAAGATATAAAAGTTGGAATTATTGATGGAAATATCTTGAATCATAAAATTACTTATAAGGATGATTTAATTGAACTTGATAATGTTAATTTTAATTCAAATTTAACTGGAATATCATCAGATGTTCATAAATTGAAAAAAGGTGAAAAACTCTTTCTTGGAGGCCTATTAATTCCTTCTGAAAAAGGCCTTCTTGGTCATAGCGACGGAGATGTTGTTCTTCATGCAATATGTGATGCNATANTAGGCGCATCATCTAATGGTGACCTTGGAAGGTACTACCCTTCATCAAATCAAAAATGGAAAAATGCTTCTTCAAAATTATTTTTAAAAAATACATTGGATCTTATTAAAAAAGAGAATAAACAAATTAAAAACATTGATATTCAAATAATTATACAAGAACCAAAACTTGCTAAATATCTTGAATCAATTGAAGAAAATATTAGTAAATTATTGAACTTAAACAGTGAAAATATTAATGTAAAGGTTACTACAACTGATAAGTTGGGACTTATAGGATCTGGTGACGGCATAGGAACTCTGTGTGCAGTAAACTTAATCAAGTTATGATTCAAATATACGATTCATATTCAAAAGAATATAAAGAAGTAAAAACAANATCTATAAACATGTATGTTTGTGGAATAACTACTTCTGACTATTGCCATTTAGGTCATGCATTTTCTTCAGTTTCATTTGAAATATTAGATAGATTCCTTTCATCAAAAGGATTTAANGTAAACAGAATCCAAAATTTTACTGATGTAGATGACAAAATTATTGCTAAATCATTAGAAGAAAAAATAAGTGCGGATGAAGTTTCAGAAAAATATATTGATGCCTTTTTTCAAGATATGGACGAACTAGGAGTAAAAAGAGCAANTCATTACCCAAAGGCAACAGATGAAATTGATAATATTATTGAATTTATTAAAAAATTAGAAGAAAGAAATATGACATATTCAATAAATGGCAGTATTTATTTCAGAGTTAGTAAATTTGACAAATATGGAAAACTTAGTTCAAGAGATATAAAAAATTCTTTATCTGGAACAAGAGTTAATGAAAATTTAAACAAGGAGTCAGTCGGTGACTTTGCACTTTGGAAGTCTTCAAAGCCTGATGAGCCTTCTTGGGATTCTCCATGGGGAAAAGGGAGGCCTGGGTGGCATATCGAATGCAGTTCAATGGTTTTAAATACTATTGGCGACACAGTAGATATTCATGGAGGTGGTATAGATTTGATTTTTCCTCATCATGAAAACGAAATTGCTCAGAGTGAATCACTAAATGGAAAAAAGTTTGCAAATATTTGGATGCACAATGGAATGGTTAAGATTCAAGGAGAGAAAATGAGTAAGTCTTTGGGCAATTTAATAAAGCTCAAAGATGCTATAGAAATATTTGGTGCTGATTTGTTAAGAATGTGGATTCTTTCTTCTCACTACAGAAAACCTCTACTTTATGATGAGAAAATAATAAATAGTTTTTCTAAGCCTCTTAAAAGAATAAAAGATGCAATAAATGCTAATTCAATAAATAGTGACAGTAAACTTGAGTCAAGGAAAGAATTTGATGAATTTAATTTGGCATTATCAAATGATTTGAATACTTCAGTAGCACTATCACAGATTATTTCATTATCAAAGAAAATTAATAATTTTAGTAAAGAATTTGATATTTCAATTGCTCAAAATGATTTAAAAAAAATGTTGGAAATTACTGGATTGTGTCAAAAAACTAAAAGTGAAACAAATAATAATGAATTTATTGATAGAGAAATAGATGATCTTTTAGAAAAGAGAAATGAATTTAGAAAGTCTAAAGAATTTATAATGGCAGATGAAATAAGAGATCAATTATTAGAAAAAGGTATAGAGATAATAGATAATGGTTTTAAATCTACTTGGAAGAAGACTTAAAATCGAGCACTTAAAACAGCAATAATTACAAATATAATACTTAGAAATATAGTTCCTCTGAACAAAACTTTTTCAAAGCCTCTACGAACCCTAAATGAGCTTTCAGCTTGACCAAATAAAGCAGTCCCTCCTCCTCTTACTTGAAGAAGTATTACTGATATTAAAGCTAGTGAAATAATAATTGATAGTACTGTAAACATTATTTTTTTATAATTTTCATAATTTCATTGGACAGTTTATCAGAGTCATGGTGTCCTTTAAAGTTATCATTCATTAAATTATTTTTAATTACATTTGTTGATAAATTTGAGAGGTCTCCCATCTCAACAACAGAACTTGTAGGAAAATTATCACCCAATTCATCCAGCTTGTTATTAACAATAAAGTAATCAATTTTTAGATTTTGAGTATATTTTTGTATTTCATAGAAATGATCAGCAGCATTAAAATTATCTGTCTCAGACAATTGAGTAGCTACATTGCAAACCAATATTTTTTTTGCATTGCTCTCATGAATAGCTTCAACAATTCCATTTACAAGAAAATTTGGAATTATACTTGTATATAATGAGCCTGGACCAATTATGATGTAATCCGAATTTCTTATTATTTCAATTGATTTAGGATTTGAGTAAGCGTTTTTTGGCGTTAAATCTATTTTTTCTATCCCAGACAAATTTTTCTGTATAGTTGATTCTCCTATAATTTTCGAACCATCTTTCATTGTTGCTTCTAAATCAATATTATCAAGAGTAGATGGAACTAAGTTACCTTTTACGTTTAATATCCTACACGATTCTTCAAGTGCTGTTTCAAAGTTTCCGGTAATCTTTTCCATGGCTAAAATAAATAAATTTCCGAAAGAGTGACCATTTAAAGGGTCATTGCCTTCAAATCTGTGTTGAAATAATTTTTTTAAAAGAGGTTCTGCATCTGACAATGCAACTAGACAGTTTCTAAAGTCTCCTGGAGGGAGTATTCCAAATCCCTCTCTCAATCTGCCTGAACTACCTCCATCATCAGTTACAGATATAATTCCTGATATTTCTAAATCTTTTTTTCTTAATCCCCTAAATAAAGTTGATAACCCTGTTCCTCCACCAATACCAGTAATTTTATTCTTCATTTAATTGCCTAATTATCTCTTCTTCAGTATCAGCAGGATTAGCTGTACCCCTTGATTTTTTCATAACCTGACCTATTAAAAATCTTACTGCGTTTTCTTTACCTTTCTTGTAGTCTTCGATAGCAGAATTATTATCACTCAAAACATCTTTAACCATAATCACTAATTCATCTTTATTATTCATTGATTTCAAACCCATTTTATTAACCAATTCAACTGGGTCTTCATCAGTAATATAAATTTTAGAGAGTATTTCTTTACCCGAATTTTTATTTATTTGATTTTCACTAACTAAATTAATTAATTTTCCAAAATTTTTTGATGATAATTTCATTTTTTCTAATTCGTAATCTTTCAAACTATTTGATACCCCATTAATTTCTACATTTAGCCAGTTAGAAACTAATTTAGGATCCATATTTTTAAAATTATTTATGACGTCTTCAAAAAATATTGTTTTATTCTTGTTTGAAATTATTATTCTTGCGTCATATTCTGATATTCCAACATTGTTAACATAGCGTTCAAATTTATCTTCAGGAAGTTCAGGAAGTTCATTTTTAATTTTGTTAATATCTTCTGAATTTAATTTAATTACAGGTAAATCAGGCTCAGGAAAATATCTGTAATCATGAGCATCTTCTTTAGATCTTTGAGGGATACTTTCAGATTTGATGTCATCCCATCCTCTTGTCTCCTGGATAATTCTGTTACCAGATTCAACTTCACTTGTTTGCCTTTTAATTTCATATTCAATGGCCCTTGAAACGGCTTTAATTCTATTCATGTTTTTAATTTCTACTTTTTCATTAAGAACATTCGTTCCCTTTTTTCTAATGCTTACATTTGCATCACACCTAAAACTACCNTCTTCCATGTTTGCATTTCCAATTTCTAAATACCTAACTATCGATTGAAGATTTGTTAAATAATTTTCTGCCTCAACAGCAGATCTGAAGTCGGGTTCAGTTACAACTTCAAGCAATGGCATTCCAGACCTATTTAAATCAACAAGCACTTCTCCAGATATTTCATCATGAATTAATTTTGCAACATCTTCTTCCATATGCACTCTATTTATTCTAATATCACTAAATTTATTCTCTACATTTTTTACTTTCATGTTTCCTTCAATTGCAATTGGATAATCAAGTTGAGATATTTGATAACCTTTCATTAGGTCAGGGTAAACATAATTTTTCCTGTCAAATTTAGTAAGATTTGATATCTTGCAATTTAGTGAAAGGCCTAATTTTATAGCAGAAATTACTGCTTCATAATTAACAGACGGCAGTGATCCAGGTAGACCTAAGCAAACATTACAAACGNACGTATTGGGTTCGACATCTAGATAGTTTGATGAACACGCGCAAAACATCTTTGTATTAGTATTTAATTGAACATGAACTTCGAGTCCAATAATAGGTTCAAATGACATAGGCTCATTATATATTATCTCTGATATAATTATTATAGTTTAGTTAAATTAATAAATAAATTAAAATTCATATCAAAAGAGTTGCTTAACATGGAAAATAATTCATTATCAAGAGAATCAAAATTAGAAGACAAAGAGTATAAATGGGGATTTACAACTGATGTTGATACAGAAGTTGTACCTAAAGGCTTAAATGAAGATGTTATAAAACTAATAAGTCAGAAAAAGAATGAACCAGAATGGTTGCTAGATTGGAGACTTAAAGCTTATAAGCATTGGTTAAAACAAGATGAAAAAGAAGGAGAGCCAGAATGGGCTATGGTTGACTATCCCAAGATTGATTACCAAGATATCCATTACTATGCTGCTCCAAATAAATCTGATGCACCAAAATCATTAGATGAAGTTGACCCAGAAATGCTGGAAGCTTTTGAAAAGCTCGGAATTCCACTTGAAGAAAGAGCTCAATTAGCCGGAGTGGCCGTTGATGCAGTTTTTGACAGTGTTTCAGTTGCAACCACTTACGAAAAGCAACTTAAAGAATTAGGTATAATATTCTGCTCATTTAGTGATGCAGTTCAAAATCATCCAGAGTTAGTAGAAAAATACTTAGGTAGTGTTGTCCCTTATTCAGATAATTACTTTGCAAACCTCAATTCAGCNGTTTTTTCCGATGGTTCATTTATATANATTCCCGAGGGAGTTAAGTGCCCAATTGAACTTATGACTTATTTCAGAATAAATACAGCTGATACAGGTCAATTTGAAAGAACGCTTATTATTGCCGATAAAAATTCTTATGTAAGTTATTTAGAAGGTTGCACAGCCCCTATAAGAAAAAGTAGCCAATTGCATGCAGCTGTTGTTGAGCTTGTTGCTCTTGATGGAGCAGAGATTAAATATTCCACATTACAAAATTGGTATCCAGGAAATAAAGATGGTGAAGGAGGGGTGTACAATTTCGTTACTAAGAGAGGTAAATGTGGTAATAAATCAAAAATAAGTTGGACNCAAGTAGAGACTGGNTCAGCTATAACNTGGAAGTANCCNAGTGTAATTTTGCAAGGTGACGATTCCATTGGTGAATTTTATTCGGTCGCATTAACAAATAATCATCAGCAAGCGGATACTGGCACAAAGATGATTCATATTGGTAAAAATACAAAGAGCACAATTGTTGCAAAAGGTATTTCTGCAGGAAAGGGTAACAATACTTATAGAGGACAAGTAAAAATTCTTCCATCCGCAGAAAATTCTCAAAATTTTACTCAATGTGATTCTCTTTTAATAGGTGATCAGTGTGGTGCAATTACTGTTCCATATATCGAAGTAAAAAATCCTACTGCTAAATTAGAACATGAAGCTTCTACTTCTAAAGTAAGTGATGAGCAATTGTTTTATTTAATGCAAAGAGGGCTTGATGAAGAAGAGGCACACCATATGATTATTACTGGTTGGAGTAAAGAGGTTTTTAAGGAACTTCCATTTGAATTTGCTGTTGAAGCAGGACAATTATTGAAAGTAAGCTTGGAGGGAGCAGTTGGATAAAATATTAGAAATAAAAAATTTAAAAGCTTCTGTTTCTGAAACAGAAGAAAAAATTTTAGATGGATTAAATTTAACCATCAATAAAGGCGAGACACACGCAATAATGGGTCCAAATGGGGGCGGTAAAAGTACCTTAGTAAATGTTATTGCAGGTAAAGATTCATATACCGTTGATTCAGGCAAAATTGGATATTTCAATGAAGATTTGATTGAAATGGAAGTTGATGAAAGAGCCAAGAAAGGTATATTTATGGCNTTCCAATANCCATCTGAAATCCCTGGNGTAAGGCCTTGGCAATTNATAAAAGCATCAGTCGACGCGAAAAGAAAATTTTTAGGAGACAAAGAACTTAGTGTTAGAGAGTTTTCAAAATTGTATGACGAAAATATTAAAATTGTTGGAATGAATGAAGACNTNATGAAAAGNTCNTTNAATGAAGGNTTTTCTGGNGGTGAGAAAAAAAGNAATGAAGTATTTCAAATGCTNATGCTTGAACCNCANTTNGCNCTANTNGATGAAACNGANTCTGGNNTAGATGTTGATGCTTTAAAATCTGTCGGAGATGTTGTTAATCGGATGAGAAATGATGAAAGATCTTTCCTAATCGTCACTCACTATCAAAGACTTCTTGATCATATCAAGCCTGACTTTGTACATGTTTTAATAAAAGGCAAGATTGTTGAATCTGGCGGGTATGAGCTTGTAAAAAAGATTGAAGAAAATGGTTATGAGAGTTTCGTATAATGGAGTACATAAAACATTATGAAAAAAATTTCAGTGACCTATTAAATGTTTCAAATATTGACCATGTAAAGCAAGAAAGCTTTAACTTTTTTTCTAAAAGTGGTTTTCCAATTAAGAAAAA
>FUFK010043803.1_pt1 | contig 19753 bp, 27 predicted proteins | sample 1021851 | NCBI WGS metagenome assembly FUFK01 (sample SAMEA51879418, study PRJEB19060) | metagenome
GTTTATATTATCTTTATTTTCCTCGTTAGTGTGATATCTGTGGCGGCCGCCATGTCGTATGCGAAGGATGCGGCCTATTTTGGCACACCGACAAATATTTCAATTGTGAATAATAGTAGTGATTTACGTACTGCCACATTGAATCAAGCGATTGCCGCGTATGCAGATACCCATGATTTAGTGATTATTAAACGTGTATATCCAAAAATTGATGGCAAAATCATCCCGAAAAGTTATATACTTGGGCATCAAAAACAACACATGATTGGGGTACCAGACGCTAGTATTGAACATCGACAAAATATTGCAGATCGTGATGTGTTGTCTGATTACGGCGTGTTTGGGAAGGGGAATCATCAAGGATTTTTGGCATTTTTGTCTAAAAAAATATTCAATTTATGGTGTATAATCCAACAGCTTTGTCAGCAGTGGTATCAGATCTCACAGGACAATTGGCTGTTTCACGACTAGATATCTTGTTAGTGATGATACTCTTAGTCATTGTGATATTGAATAGTTTCATTATTTTTAAACAACGACGGCAATTTGTGATACAACAACTTTTAAAGGGACAAACCAAAGGGACTGCCGTATTGACGATTTGGTGGTCTAACATAAAGGTCTATGTTTATGCTTATCTCGTTGGACTACCCATTATTGTTGGTTTGTCCCTTTTGTTAACTGCAAAGTCAATAACAGTGCAGCGTGAGTGAAGGGGTTGAATAATCTTATTCTTGTAGTTGCAGGTGAAGATAAATCTACAGTTGGCAGAGAACTCCTCAATACTCGCTCTGAGAAGGAGCTGTACATCGGAAGTGGTATTGTCTGCTTCGTCAATGATAATGACTTTATGTTTCGACTCGCTTGTAAGAGAGACGGTAGATGCGAAGTTCTTCGCGTTGTTCCGAACAGTGTCAAGAAAACGACCTTCATCCGACCCATTAATGACATAGAAATCTGCTCCTAATTGTTCACATAATGCTTTTGCAACTGTGGTCTTACCAATCCCCGGTGGGCCTGATAATAACATGTTTGGTATCTCACCTGCTGTTACAAAATCTTGAAATGTTTTCTTGATACTGTCAGGTAAAATACATTCATCAATAAGTTTGGGTCTATATTTTTCGACCCAAATAAAATCACTCATTATTTAAAACCTTTTTTTGGTTGTGGTTTGTCAATCACTTCGACTACTGGTTTCTCAAAAGCAGTTCTGTTCCACCAGTATTCTAATACTTCATCCCATGTCTTAAGTATAACATGTTTTTCCTTAAACACAAGTTTATAGTAATGACGATCATAGGGTTTATCACTTGTTTGCCCAAAGTAAAGAGGATCGTCTTTTTCTATTAACTTAGTCATCATGATCATCCCATGGATCGGTTAAATTTTTATTTGCAAAAAATCCTTTATATACTCCGTATCCAGCCAGTAATACTGTGATCACTGCAATCGAGATCATAAATGTAAAATCAGGATTGAACGTGAAGTGTGGTATGAGTGTGTCATTACACTTGGCAATCTTTTCTGGATCACTCCAAGTTCCCGGTAAAGTATACACAGGTGGACATGCTAAAAAAATCATTCTTGTGATCTCCATATTTTTCTCATTGTAACATACTTTTCATCGTATGCTGCCTTATCTCTCATTTGTTTGAAAACGCTTGCAGAACGGGACTTTTCACAGTGTAGTGCGGTTGGCGACTGCGGTGATACGGAACCATCTCTAGCGTACTTCTTCCCACTAGGATGATTTGCATACCTACGGGCGCGAGTAAATCCCATTTCAAGAAACTTCCTTGCCATATCCATTCCAATGAAATCTTGTTGCTCCTTATAGTCACAAAACATGGAGTAGATCTTATCAGCAGATTTGCGAGCAATATTTTCATTTACAAACCTCCAATGAGCGCATATATCGTTAGTGTAAGGCCGTACCAGTAGCACTCCTTGTTCTCCCCTTCCAATACGATAAAGTTTGCGAGTTTCNTCATCTGTAAAGTCAAGGGTCTTGTAATCGAGTCCATAATCAAATTCTTTCATGTTCTTGAGATGTAACTTCAGTTGCCTTAAAGGCTTCCTTCATATATTCTACTGCTTTTTTTGGAAGACACTTATCACCACAAGTAAAAATGTCACATTTTGCAACACCAGTTTCTGGCCATGTATGAATACTTAAATGACTTTCAGCAAGCATTGCGAGTGCTGTAACTCCCTGTGGTTCAAACTTGTGGCATGATATGTTAATCAATTCTGATTTNGATTCTTTAGCAGCAGTCCATGCACATAATCTAACAAAGTCTTCATCATCTAAAAGATCTGAAGGACAACCTTTTAGATCAAATAGAATATGCTTCATAACCAGTTTGGTTTCTTAGATGGGTCACGAAGATAATTAGATGCTGCCCAAGGTTTTGATGCGATGTATCTTTTNTACTTAGTNAGTATATCGATNCTTGCATCNTGCTTGAACTCATCAGGCCCTGCAAAGGNAAATGGTGTTGCTTTCTTATGNCATAGTANTGTCTTACCAGTTTTTATCTCAAAGATTTTTTCTGCTTCATTCATNGCAGTTTGACAAGAATGAATCTTTCCATATCTATGAGTATATTCTTCTAATAATCCAAAACCATGCTGTATTAACCAAGCAGTATTGTATATATTTTGTGCTGCCCAGATGGTGCATGGATGCCCTCTGAAGGCACCTTTCTCTGTGTTGTATGGTGTTCCATCCTTCTTNGGTAATAAGTCATTNCCCCAGTTAAAATACCATTTNGAATAAACGACAGCCAACATCTGGCAAGTCTCAAGTGGCATCTTGACCACATGTTTGTCAGGCAATACTTCTGCNGACTTAACAGGATCAGGATCAGTAACAAAGATGTTCATAATGTAGGTTAACTTTCCTCTACTCTATATTCTATCTCTATAACTTTGCTCTGTCTACCAGTATAGTCGCACTTTGTTAAATGGCACATAGTACCACCCAACTCTTCTACAAGAACCTCAATCTGTTGAATAATTTGTTCTTCAAGTTCTTCTTCACTCATTTTGTTTTCCTTATATCATCATGTAATCTTTTAGTTGCATATTCTTTCATATACTCCTCTCTACCATCTTTAGTAAAGACTTTCTTTTCGTAATCAAAGTCGGGATGAGGTGCAGCACTTACAACAGGATCTTTCGTTTTATTCTTAATCACAATAAATCTATCAGCTGCGAATGTTCCTGCTAATTGGACTACTATTTCATCATCATCTTTCCAGTTGATGCTACCATCCTTTTTCGTATGGTTCATTGCCTCTTGTATCTTATCAATGATTTCTTGAGTTAGTTTCATTCGTCAGGTTGTATTCCGTATGGTGTTAAATCATATTTTACTTTGGCGATACCTTCATGCTTTATTCTAATTGGTTCACCTACTTTTTCTACAAGACGTTTAAGTATTTGTTTCTTAGTTATATTGTAGGGTGCAGGTGAATTAGCCACGCAAACTCGAAGACACTGTAGTTCTTCATCGTCAAATGAAAAGGTATGCATTACTCAAACGTTGAGTCTGGTTCCAGAGCAATATAATACTTAAGATTATAATCTTTACTTACAAATCTTGATAGCAACTTCTTAGACATAACAACATCATAAGTTCCGGGAAGAATCTTGATATTCTCAACTTTGAAGTTTAGAGAGAATGTTGCATCTGTTTCACCAACAACAATCGAGAAGTCATTTGATGTATCGTTCTTTTTATCACGAACAAGAAGTTTAACAACACCATCACCACCAACAGCAGACAAATCTGGAAGTTGATAGATTGCAGCAGCCTTGAGTAATTTTTCTAGTTGATCTGTGCTTACTGTAAATGCAACGTCTTCACTTGGAAGTGTAATCTCTTTCTCAGGGGGTGTAACAATAACTTTTGGGTCAGCAAAGAAATACTTAGATCTCATACGACCTTCTTTGATCACAACATAAGATTCATTCTCAAAGTCAAGACCAGGCTTTTGATGCAGTGCAAGACCATTTAGAAATTGATTTAAATCATAGATACCAAAATCCTTTGGAACATCCTCTTCAATAGTTGCTTCGGCAAGAATGTTTTTCATAACAGAAATTGTTCTGAGTTCTTTGCCTTGCTTGAAGAGAATCGATTGATTGATGTTAGAAAAGTTCTTCAACAGTGTCAAAGTTTTATCAGAGATCTTCATAGTTTTTGGACGTAATTTCATTTTTTTGATTGGATAGGTTTTATCCATATCCCCATAAAGAGTTTCATATGCTAAACTCCATGCGTTAACCATATGTGAACAGGAAGTCATTTACAAGACTTTCTGCTTCTTCTTTGCCAAACTTACCTGCAAGGTATCCTGCAACTGGGTCAAGTTTAGTCATGTAAGAATCAAAGTCTTTGTATTCACTGGTATCATTACCAGTTGGTTTCTCTAATTCTATCATATCTCTGTATTTCGTCAAGTATGTTGTGAACATTTCAAGATGATCATCAACTTCNCTTGCNGTNCACTTAGCGATATAGATGTTTTCAGAGAAGTGATTACCAGGCTCAAAGAAACGATAGTCTCCTTCATGTTTTGGTAATCCATCCACAGAGAAAGGATATTTCTCTTTTGGATGTTGAAAGTCAAATACAATAATGACTTTCTTTTCAAAGAATCCCATCAAGTCCATACCGAAACAAGGAAGATTACTACCTGTCTTTGGATAGATGATGTTGTTGTAGATAGAAGACTTATCACTCCATATATCAACTTCTCTTGCTTTGATAATATTTGGATTAGANTAAGTCTTTGCTATCAGGGAAGTTCCTTTACCTTCCCATCTGGCCCAAGTATCTCCATATTCCAGATCAGGAAATATGGAGAACAAGGTGTTTCTGTAATTATCCCACAGTTGGTGCATCTTCACCCTCTTTGAAATCAACATCAGCATCTACTTTGTCATACAACTCCATGAATGCTTGCTTTGTCTCATCATCGAATCTGTTGACACATACTTCAATTGCTTTTGCTTTGTTCTTGAAGATGCCGTATGCACGAACAACGTGAACTAATCTACGAGTCGAGATGATCTCCTCAACACCACCATCAAAGAATGTCTTACGAATGATGTCTGCCCAATCTACAAGTCTCTTGCAGAACTCAGACTCACCTTTAACACCAACTTCTGTCATGGCATTCTCAAGAATCTTTAATTCTGTTTTTGGGGAAGGGTAGTCTTGCTCGAAGGTAACTGGGAATCTTTCAAGGAATGCTTCGTTGAGCACGTTAGTTCCAATAAAGCGTCCGTCGTCTGAACCTTTACCCTTAGTATTTGCGGTGGCGAATACGTTGAATCCTGCGGTGGGTCTAACGAATCTGCCAATTTTTTTAAGGAAAACACCATTTCCCTCAAGGACGCTCTGAAGGCAGAGGATTTTGTTAGAGGCAAGGTCGATTTCGTCAAGNANCAAGATTGCNCCTCGNTCAAGTGCTTCGATGACTGGGCCATTGTGCCATACGGTCTCACCATTAACAAGACGGAAACCGCCAATAAGATCATCTTCATCTGTTTCGATAGTAATGTTTACACGGATTAGTTCTCTACCAAGTTGAGCACATACTTGCTCTACACCAAATGTCTTACCATTACCTGAGAGTCCAGTAATGAATGTTGGATAAAACAACTTAGAAGAAACAATTTTCTTAAGGTCATTGAAAGAACCAAACTTCACAAAGGTATCATCAACCTCTGGAATTAGATTCTGTTGTGGTTTTGGTTCTACTGCAGGAGCACTGTAAGACTTTTCAATTTGTCTAACTCTCTTTGATGTTACTTTGAGACTCCACTTTCCTGGTTTAACTCTGAACTTTTTGATTTTTCTAGTTACTGTATTGTAACTAATATCATTCATAGCACAGAATGCTCTAACATCTGGAGTTGTGAATTCGTTTCCGAATGTACTCTTAAGTCCATCGATGACTTGCTGTTCAGTCATTTTAGTTTCAAAAGGTTTAAAAGGCATGATTAGTTTTTTTATTTATGCACCCATTATAGCAATAAAAAAGAGGGTTGTAACCCTCTCAGTGGACAGTTTTTCAACTGGTCTTATATACTTTCAATATATTGAATGTGATCTTCTAACTGTTTAACTAATTTTCCTTTACTAAGTCTTCTATCTAATTCTATACCTATAGTGCGTCCATAATCTTCAAGTTCATCCTTAGACATAAGACCAAAATCAACTTTAACTTCTACTGGTTCTAGTGTTTCGGTAACAACAGTTGGTTCTGGAGTAGTGGTTTCTCCTTTTAATAAATCTCCGAATCTACTCATGATTTTTCTTGAATTACTAACATTATTTATCATGCCACAAACTCCATGAACTTACTTAGAACTTTTTTGTTAAACTTTTTAGCACTCAAACTCTTTACAAATGCACGTTTGATTTGTGCTTTTGTTGCATCTTCTTGAACATCAAACTCAGAGTCATTTGCTAAAGACTTTGCTGACATTCCAAAGTATACATCATACCCAACATCTAATAATGCAACAGATTTATCTTTTCTGAACATACGTGCATACTTCTCTGCTTCATCATTATAACCTAAGTTCTGTCTGATAAAGTAATTTGCATCACGACCTCCAACTAATCTAATACCAATAAAGTTTACATCAGGAAACTTATCACGAAGATTATTTAAAAACACAGTTGATAGTCCTGTCCAACCATCTTTGAAATGATAAGTCTTGCCAGATTTTCTATCTCTAAGAAAAGAATTACTATTTAAGTTAGCAGTTCCTACGTATGGTGTGTCTTCCCAACTTCTATTAACTTCTCTATGGTATCCAACTTGACACCCTTCTCCATCAGTAAGAACTATACATTGAACTTTGTCTACTTTAGTTTCTTTTTTGAACTGTGGTAATATCTCATGTAGTGCAATGAATGTCTCATTCAAAGGTGTTCCTGATAGTCTTAGACATTGTGGAACATCATAGTCTCCATAATGACGTGCAGCAGTTGCAATTCTGTAGATATACTTCATCTGCATATCTAAAGTATTATTATTAGTTTTACTTGTAAAGAAATTCATCAAACTGAAATGATCTTGAAGTGCTACTACTCCTGCTTTTTTATCATAGCATTTTATTCTAGAACCATCCTCATCAAATTGAGTAGGAGGATAATCATTTGTAAATGCATATACTTCAAATGGTATTTGTACTTTTTTACAAAACCAGATTAAATTGTATAACTGTTTAACAGTATCAAGTAATACGTTACTCATAGAACCAGACCAATCAAGAATGAATACTAGTCCATGATTCTTACCATCAGGAAGAGTTGTAATCTTCTTGAATAAATCTTCACTGTATTTGTAAGTATGCAACTTAGATGTATCTAATACACCTGTTTTAGACACTGATGCACGAGCATAAGCATCAGCAGATTTTTTACACTCAAACTCTTTGACAAGATAGTTTACTTCTTTCTTTGCAGACAATTTAAACTTCTCATAATCTGCATCCAGATCAGTAAAGTCACATCTTTTTTTATTGTAATATCCATATAGTGTATGAAATGCTTCTGCTTCTTTCTCATCAAATGTCCACCACTCATCACATTTTTCATAGATCTCTTTGTTATCAATAATTACTTTTTTCAAATCAACTTTAGGAATCTCTACATATACACTCTCAGTGCTTCCTTCATTAGTCAGATCTTCAATATTTTGCTGTAATGAATCTACAGTTTTGATATCAATATTATCACCAGAGTTGTGCACCCCACCAGTTGTTGGTGCATTTTTCATATCAGATTCTTTAGATTGACCTTTTGATTCTGTATCTTCTGATGTATCTGTTTCTGCAATTCTTTTATTTTCTTCAGACTTAGTTTGATATTCTTCATCATCTGATTCAGAACCTGCTTGTCCATCGGTTCTTTCTCCTGATGGAAGTTTTATATCAAGTGATAAGTCACCATTCTCTAATTTTTCTTTTTGTTTCATCAAGTCTAGATCAACACCTTGAACTAACTTTGATACTTCCAATACATCATCAAAAGTTTCACATGTGTTCACCTTATCTACAATTACCTGTTCTTGATCTGTAAAATTAATATCAACAAAAAGACCAATCTTATAATGTAAGTTGATTCTATCGGCAAAACTAAACTTATCAACATCTTCATCAACCACAGAAAAGAAATCATCATCATTCAACTCTTCATATCCATGATAGAAAGTCTTAGGAAGTCCTGCATACTTTCTCTTCATAAGTTTCTCAATACGAACATCCTCTACAATATTCACAATAGATGGATGAACTTTATGATCTTTTAACCAGTCAATATCAGGAGTGAACAATGCATGTCCTACTTCATGTGCAACCAACATATCATATACATTATTAGATGCTCTATCCCATAATGGAAGTGTAAGTACACGAGTGTGTACATTGAATTGTGCTGTGGAAACTTGTTTGTTTTCAACTACTAAGTCTTCTGTTGCAAGGAGTTTAGCGAGTTGTCCTTTGACTTCGTGTCTGACTTGATCTAACATGGTGATGATTTAATTATATACCCATTATAACGACGAAACCGCCCAGAAGGACGGTCTAGTAGACGGTTTATTAACTGTCCACGTCGTTTCTTTGCTTGACGTAGTGCTTGTGGTTTGAGGTGACGTTTCTTTTCCTTTTTGGAATGATGCTGCCAGTTTGGAACTTTCATTATCCTAAGTTGTAATTAACTACGCATCTGACATTATTTAGAGGTTGCTCTGCTGTGTGAAACAAACTACCATCAAATAAAACTATTCGACCTTGTTTTGGTGTAACTTTTTGTTTAATTGTATAATTTTCTAATCGTTCTCTTTCATTATAGATTATTGTATCACCATCACTATCACAAACATAATACAGAGCAACAAAATGTTTTCTACGATATAAATCTACATGAGGAGTATCTACAGTTCGATCTTTTAAATTTAACGGAAATTGTAAAAAAGATCTTCCTTGAAGAACATTTACATTTTTCAAATTCATTTTTTTACAAACATCTTCAAGCATAGGCAAAAATAAATAATGAAATTCACTTATTCTCTCACCAGTTAGATTATCTTCACTATCCAACGATACATAGTAATGAGCTAATGCTGTTCGATATTGACTATCAGGGTCATTGTAATGACCTGTAACATCTTCAGCATAGTACCAAGGAAAATCTTTTTTTCTATATTGGTAACAACCCATCAAGATATTTCTAATAATTTTTTGATATTCAGCATCAATAAAATCATCAATGACATATATTTCTTTATCTAATATCATAATTCTAAGTCATAATTTTACTGAATCCCTTTATTTTATCAAATTTTATAATTTTGTCAAAACTGTCTATCAAATCATCTGTCTTATGTGAGATAACAAACACATTTGCATCACTTACAACATACTTGATTATCTTTGTAAAGTATTCAGTTCCAAACCCATCAAGTGAACTGTCAAATATCTCATCAAGTATCAAAAGATTAGTGCTTGCAGAGTTTTTCATTCTTGCAATCTCTCTCCAAGTAAACAATAAAGACAGATCAATTCTCATCTTCTCACCTTCAGAGAATGACTCATAACTAAACTTATCATGTATTGGAGATTTAACACTCTCTTTAAATTCATCATCAAGAGAAAAATTGATATAGAAATCCATCAACTGCAGATACTTATTAATCTGCTGATTCATTAAAGGTAAATATCTTTTTATTATTTTAGACTTAACTCCACCATCTTTCATAAGAGCATGAGCAAATTCGTTGTAAACGTTTTTCTCACTCTCTTGTGATTGATCTTTTTGAAGTCCTTCTAATTCTCCAAGTAATTTATCTAACGCATGTCTTTCAGTAGTTCTGTTTTTAAATTGTTCGGTAATAGTTTGAATTTCTTGTTCAANGTCTCTGGTCTGATTTTGAAGTCCAGAAATCCTTGTGCTTGTTTTAGAAATTTCATGCGTTAGGTTGCTTGCCTCCTTAGTGAACTTCTTGAATTGAGTTTCTTTCTCTTCTTCAAGTTTGATGGCAGACTCCAGTTCTTCGTAACCCTTTTTGAGTTCTTTTGCCTTCGATTCTGCCTCGTTAATTTTATTTAACCGAAACGATTCTTCTATATTTTGGGTACATGTAGGGCATGTTACATTTTCATTGAAGAACTTATGTTCCTTGGTAATCGTCGATACTTTATTGGATAATTTACCTTTTAAGTTACCCAACTTTCTTAATTTTGTGTTACAATCTGATAACATTTCCATGTCTTTATTGATTGNATCCAACTCCTCAGACATTTCNTTCAAGTCATCTTCATACCTATCAATCTGTTCATTTATACTTTTTATCTTTTCTTTTTTATCTTTAACATCCTTCTTACTTGTATTCTCTATCTCTTGAATAAAACCATTTTGCATATCAATCTTTTCTTCTAAAAGATTTTTCCTAATTGATATCTCCCTAAGTCTTTCATTCACACCTCTAACTCTCTCTTTGAGAATCAATCCCATTGCAGAAAATATTTTAATATCTAATAGATCCTCAATTACTTCTCTACGATTTGGAGCAGTCAATTGCATAAAAGGTACAAATGATGCACTACCCAATATCACAATCTGAGTAAATGATTTATAATTTAATTTTAATACATGTTCTTCCAACCACCTCTGCTGATCATTGACAGCAGCATTTTGGTTCATGACATTACCATTCTTATAAATTTCAAATCTTACTGGTTTCATTCCCCTCAAGACTTTCCAATCTGTAGCACCAATCGTAAATTCTAATTCTACGACACAATCTTTCTCATTAACTGTATTAATTAACTGAGATTTATTTACTTTTCTAAATGGTCTATTAAACAAAGAAAAAGTTAAAGCATCTAATATCGTACTTTTACCTGCACCATTATTTCCTATAATCAAATTTGTCTTCGCTTCGGTAAGGTTTATTTCTGTAAATTTATTACCAGTGGAAAGAAAATTCTTCCATTTAATTTTTTTGAAAACTATCATTATCTCGTGGTGGAATTACCAAGTCATCTTCAGTTATAATTACATACTTATAATTATACACCATACAGGTCTCAATGGCAAGCTCATTTGGGATTTCCACAACAACCATAGGTGGATAATCCTCTGCTTCCAATAAACCTCCATACCTTTCAGCATCATCTTTTTCCTCAAATAGATACAGAGATCTTTCACCATCATCATCTGCGACAGCGTATGCACCTTCTTGTTCGTGTCCTTTAATTGTTAGAATATACATTATTCAAACTCACATGCTTCTCTGTAGACCTCCTTCATGATACCTTTTACAATACTTTTATCTAAGTCAAATTCAGAGTCGTCAATATATTTATTCAATAATGTCAAAGTATTTTCACATTCTTCCTGTGTAAACTCTACATCATCATCGTCTATTGTAAAGTTCTCAACAATTTTAAGATCAATACATCCTGACTTATTAATTTTATCAACATACTTATCAAATTCAAATTGACTTGACTTGTTGCGAACAATAACTTTTACAATTTTATCTTTTAGAGAACTTGCATCAAATAATTTAGCATCAGTATCATCATAATATACTTTTTCAAACATAGTATAAGGATTTTGAATAAACTCTAACTTGAATGTATCAGTATCAAAGATATGAAATCCTCTTGGATCATCTACATCATTCCAATACATTTGATATGGATTACCTAGATAAAATATTTTTCCATCATTTGATCTAGTATGATAGTGACCAGAGAAAACTACATCAAAATGTTGAAAGTATGATGGGTTTAATCCCATATGAGCATTTGTCTGAACAACTCCAGGAAACAATGCAAAACCATTCAATTCTAAATGTCCAAATGCTACTTTTGATTTAGAATTTTTGATTGTTTTCATAGACTCTTTATAATTATCTTGACATATCCAAGGTAATAAAAGAGTTTTAAATCCATCAATGTCAACTTCAGTTGCAGATGAATAGTGTTTTACATTTTTGTAAGAAGTGAGTAAAGCATCAATCGCATTTATATCATTTGTATTTTTAAAATATACATCATGATTACCTACAATAGTATAAACNTGAGTTTTACATTCCTCTAGTTTATCATATACAACTTCTTTTGCCCAGTCGAGTGCCCAGAAATCAACGTTCTTACGATTATCAAAAGAATCTCCAAGATGAATTACATTTTTAATATTTCTTTCTCTAATGGTGGGAAAGAATATATTATCGTAAAACTTTTTAAAATAGTCGTGAAAAACCGTATTTGCTTTTCTTGCACCGAAATGAGTATCGGTAATTAAAGCAATCTTCATGAATAAAGTTTAGTTTGTATATTTTCTTTGATAGAATTGTAATCAGATGAGTTAGAAAGATCACCATCACCAGTCATGACTTCTTCAAAACCAGATCTCTCTATCAGTTTACCTCTTATATCCATCTGTCTTTTTTCTTTTTGTATTCGACGGAGAAAAGCATAATGAATTATTTGAGTGAAATAAGCAAANGGATTNGAGGATTTTTCTGGATTNAAGTTTTTAATATACTGAACACAGTTTTCAATNCCATCAGAAATCATATCTTCACGAAACATATAGTTTACGAAGTTTGGTTTATAAGATAAATGATTTGCTATCTTAAGAAAACATTCTCCAATGTAACGAGGTATGACGGGTCGGGCTTCTCCTGCTTCCTCTGCTCTCTGACATTTTGCACGATAGTTAATTAATGCTTCAAGAAATTCTTTATTGTTAACATAGTGTTCCGACTTACGTTTTCCTCTGGCCATTTCATTAGTTTCCTCGTTTTACATGTCTCTATTATACCATTTTTTTAGGTACTTGACAAGGTGTGATTTTTGATGTATAATAACTCTGTAGGAGTTCAGAGATACTTTAGCTAGATTTATATAGCTTCTCTAAGAATACTCTAGCATCAGCAACAGANGATAAGAATCCATGATTNTGATTAATATCAGNTTTACCACCATCATTATCTTTCTCTTTTAGATACCTATTATACACTTTAATTAGGTGTTTGTCATGCACTTCAGTCATTGTAATGACCTTATCCATGTTCATGACTACTGTGGGGTCGTCTGACATTTTTAACCACGGGTTAATNCTCACAGCAGANACACCCATATGACGGATTGTTATATTCTCAAACATNACAGGACAATCTAAAATTAATATTGTTTTATCTTCTTCTTCACAGGGNGAAACCTTGGCAAATATTTCCTCTCCTGATACTAATTTTAATACTGCGTAAAATTCTTCTTTATCCATTGTCCCTTAAACTGATTTGTATGATTTCATAATTAAATTGTTCTTCGTTATAAATTTTGATTCTCTCTACCAAATGATTGAGAGTATAATTTTTACGAGATTTATAAGAGATGTCATCTGCAATGTCATATAGAACCGCTTTTGACTTTTTATCTCCCTTTCTAAGAACCCGACCAATGGATTGTAAGTTTCTTATCCTCGACTTTGACGGGGATGCAAAGATGACGTTATGAAGGTTTTTAATGTTAATTCCAGTTGAGAAGGTCCCGTAAGAGGCAACAATGATTGCATTTGATTCACTTTCAGTGATCGTTCTAACTTCTTCTCGTTCCTGTGCTTCAACTCCACCGTGAACATAAAATACTTTTCGACCATCCTTTACAAAACTATTTATAGAATCGAATAGTATTTGACCGTGGGTGGCAACCCTACTAAAAAGCACAAGAGTATTACCTCTTAGATCTACTGCTAGATTCCTTATAAATCGATTTCTCTTTGGATGACTTATGATATATTGTATCTCATCTTCATAGGTATCAAATTTCTGATCATGATGTTTTAGTATCAATACTCGAATCTGTAACTTAGAAAGATGACCTTTATCAATTAGTTCCTTTGTTTGAGTTACCTTATATGATGGACCAAATAGTCCCTCTAATACCCACTTATGAGTCTGTGATCCATCTAGTGTTCCTGTAAAACCATAACGATACTTGGCATCATTCATCTTAGTCATGATACTTACAAGAGACTTAGACTTGAATAGATGTGCTTCATCACCGATTGCAACTTCAAATCCATCAAAGAATGGTTTCTTCAGTTTGTATATTGACTGCCATGTTGTAATTGTAACAGGATTCTCGTTTGTCTTTTCTCGACCAGAATATATTCGATGGCAGTATTGACTTACATTCCAACCGTAATCCTTGAAATCCTTATACATTTGTTCAACCAAAGATGTAGTTGGAACAACTAGAAGAACCTTTTTATTTTTTTCTGCAAAATATCTGACAACAGAATAGATCATCAATGATTTACCTGATGCAGTTGGTGATATTAATAATTTACGATTATATCTTAATGCGTCGTATACAGCGTCTACTTGATAATCTCTTGGTTTATACTTTGAGATCTTTGTCATATATTCACGAACTCCTTCATGAGATATCATCTCGTTCTCTTCAAAAGGAGAACCATAGAATTCATTGTTTTCAAATTCCAAAGAGTATTCTGATTTTCTCGCCCATGATGCGATCTTATCTACAAGACCAACATATACCTCACCAGTAGCAGGAGAGAATAATCTTATCTTACCATCCCAATACTTATTCCTGTATTGTGGCATGAACTTCGCACCTGGAACATCAAATGTAAAAAGATCTGATAGTTCTTGACAAATTGCTGGTTCTGCTTTTACGGTAACATATACTTCATTTTTCTTTTTGATAATAATATCAGTCATATCCTCTGATAAATTTCTGCCATTCAATTGCATTTTTAATCTGGTAGGTACGATTGTTTATCGTCTTCAAGATACTATCCAAGAAACTAATCATTACTTGGTAGTATTCAATCTTAGAAGAAATTTTGATTAAATCAGGATCAGCATCCATGTACTTATCGACATCCTGTCGTAAGACTTTATAGTCAAATGGTTTGTCGATATAAATTTCTGGATCTGCTTTACCTGTATAATACTGCCACTTTTCCTTTTTTGATATTTTAAATTTAGTCTCCTCCATTTTTTTAAGGAGAACCATTTTATTTAAGATCTGGTGATATTTGGCATGTAATGAGGGAATTCTTGTTGACTCACCGTGGAGGTTGTCTTCGTCTATTTGTGAGTCTTCTTTCCATAATGTTTGAATTTCATCAATATCCATAAATTAAATAGTAACTTCTATATCATATATAGAATACTTAAAGGTCGCCTCGGCCATGACATATTTGACATCATCCTGTGTTGCATCAAACTTGATTGCAGATAATCCAACAGGAAAAGTATCTCTAAAATTAACCTTTGCAATCACATTAAAGTTGCTGTTATAAACTAAAAGACTTGCATCAGAATATTCATTGTATGGTGATCTACCACTAGGATCTTGTATATACTTATCTTCATTCTTAAGATCCTGAAATTCTGAAATTGAATCTGGATAACCGAGTCCTCTTAACCAGTTATGTACTTCAAGATANTTTTCTAAATTTTCATCTACAAAAAATCTTAGAGTAAAATCTTCATAAGTTAATTTATCACCAGGAACAGGTATATCCCTTAAGTATGTTGGTTGTTGAGCAAAACCTAAGTTGATTCCAGGTATTGATGCAGAGTTTGAAAAAAAGTCTGCCTTTGGAACTTTAGTAACAATAAATTTAAATCCAATTGGAGATAGGTAGTTTCGATTAGATAACTGTGTTATCTTCCAATTNTCAGTTGATTCAGGCATTATTCACCTCCGCCTCCGCCACCGTTTCCACCTCCNCCATTTCCNCCAGAGCCGTTTCCACCATTACCATTACCATTTCCATGAGAACCGTTACCATTACCATTANATTTTNCTATTTGAATCATCATNGNCGATTTTCCTTACGCTAAATATCCACCGTATCCTACACGGTACCCACGAGGAATTGGTTTACACTTCTTATCAGTATTACAATAGTATTCTCCATCTGGACATTTTTTCCCTTCATCAATGAAGTTTTGAAAAGATTTCATTACTATCCGTTTTTTAAGTATTTAGACAAAAAAANGGNNGATCACNCNNCCTTTCTTGGATTTTTNAGATTCCAGTNNTCCNNACCTTGAATACATCNANNTANACCCANTTNGCATAATGTATTCCACGNTAACATAGGAGGGCAAAGACCCTCTCTGGATTNTGAATTTCTGGATCGTATTCTGGGACTTCTGGTATTTCCCATTTGAAATGTAACATTGTCTTTACCTCCTGTAACATTATTTATTGTTTGCATATGCACACATAAAAAAGAGACCCCGTAGGGTCTCCGTTGTTACAAAAGGAATTATATCCTTTCTTCTTACATGAGGTTAAGAACCTTAACTCTCTGGTAGTAGCGGTTTGTGTTCGCCTTAATTCTACCAAGACCTTGAGTTGTTCCTTCAGCGAATGGGTTTGCAACCATACCATATCTGGTCTTAAATCCAATTTTTGGCTGGAAGGTGTTCTCTCCCACAGCACGAACCATCTGTAGTGGAACGTATGGGCAGTAGAATAATCCTGCGTCATATGGTGATGAACCTTTGTATCCAACAACATAGTACTGTTGAGCAGCACTGTTTGCTGAATATGGGTCAATGTATACTCTGTACTTACCTTGAAGAACACCAGCAAATGTATTACCTGTGTCATCAACGTTAAGGTTAGCATTAAGTGCTGGAGTGTAATCAAGTACACCTGCCATTGTTAATGCAGAAGCAACGTCAGCAGAGCAAAGGATCATGTTACCCTTTCCACGACGAGTTCTCTGTGCAATTCTGTTTGCATCTCTCTCGATCTGGAATAGAAGACCTTTGAACTTCTCAACTGACCAACGACCATTACTGTCTACGTCTAAATCAAACGCACCAGCAGTAGCAGTGTTAACAGCAGCACCAGTTTCAGCAACCTTGTAGATTGTTCTGATAACTTCTCTGTTGATCTCAGCAAGTATCTCTGTTGAAAGGATATTTGCTAATTCNGCNTCAGCGTTCAATCCGTGGATTGCCTTAAGGTCTTGAGCAAGTTCTAAACTGTACTCTGCCTTTAGTGCTCTGGACTTCGCTGTAACGGTGACTTTCTCGATTGAGAATGCCATCTCGTTGAAGTTGTTGCCAGATGCATCGCCAAGTGCTTCAGAGTCACCAGTCTGCATACCTTGACCAACTGCATAGTCGTCTTGAGTAGCATCAGATGATGGGTTTAGAAGTCCTGGGTTTGTACCGTGCTTGGCACCAGGTGAAGTTGTACCGAAACCAACACTAGCTCCATCAGAACCTGAAACGTATGAACCTTGAGTAATATCGTTTCCAGCGTCCTGTCCAGAGAATGCTGTGTTTACTTCGTCGAAGAATGTCTCGTCGCCAGACTGAGAATCTCTACGTGATCTCATCGCAAAGATAAGACCTGTTGGTCCGTTCATTGGTTGAACACCAGCAAGGTCATAAGCGACCAAGTTAGGCATTGAACGTCTGATTAGACTGATTAATACTGGGTCGAAACCAGCNACNGGNCCNCCAGNGGTNGCNCCNCCACCGAATCCACCTGAAGCACCTGCTGCGTTTCCTAAGTTAGTTGGTGCCTCTGTAAGGAAATTTCTCTCCTCACTTAAAAATTTTTCTTGGTTCTCCAGGAGAACTGCGGTAACCATTTTACGATGTGCGTCCTTAATTGGATCGGCACTATCAGAGTTTAATAATGGAGCCCACTTCTCCTGCAGTTGTTCAGCATTGAACATTTGCATTTGAATTTACCTCGTTAAAAGTGTTTTTTAATTTTGTGGAATTACTTCTTAGCGACTCTCTGAAGAGTACTTAGATAATTTGCCATTGACCCAGTTGCCTGAACCTCTGGTGCATTTTCCTCAGTAATAAAGTCAGAGCCGTCACTTTGAGCACTAGCTACTTGTTTTGTTGGGAAATAAGAATTTCTCAAAGTAATTAGTTTCTCACGGTAATCGTTTTCAGTTTCAAACTCAACACTTTCAGCGAGAGAAGCGAGTTTATCTTTCTGAGTAACTGCAAGTCCCTCAGATACTTCACTTAAAATTCCATCGGATGTAGATTCTGCTAATCTCTTGTTCAAACTGACATTCTTGTCAATTTGCTCATTGAGTTTTTCTTCCATTTCATCAAGTTTATTTACCATGCTCTCAAGTACATCGTATTTATCTTCAGGTACNGATACATAATGTTCTTCAAAAAGTCCTTTTAGACCTGTCATAAAGGACTCAGATAATTCTCCCTTAAGTCCTTGATCAACTGCAAGTTGATTTTCTTGCATCCACTCAGATGCAACATACTCTAGGTATGAGTCAACTCTTTCAGTTAATTCATTTTTAAATTCTGCAACTTCTTCTGTAAGTGCTTTGATGTGATCTGCTTCTAGTTCCTCTTCGATTTTAGCAACCTTAGAGTTGATTGCTGCTTCAAAGATTGTTTTTGCTTTCGCTTGGAACTCTTCAGATAACTCTTCGCCTTCTACAAGAGCTGCAATGTCATCATTGACATCTAATTCTTCTGCTACTTCTTCCTCTTGGGATTCAGCAACTGTTTCTTCGGTTTCGGATGCTTCAACTGCTTCCTTCATCTTCTCACGAAGTTTTGAAGGTGCCTCTTCTTCAGCAACTACTTCCTCTTCNACTACCTCTTCAGTAGAAACTTCTTCTTCAGAAACTACTTCCTCTTCTGTTTCTACTTCTTCTGGGACGTTTTCTAGTTTTGCACCAGGTTGTACATCACCAGGTTTAACACCTGACTTAGCACCTTTGGTGATAACGTCTTTTACTTGTGATAGACTTGCACCAGGTTCTTTGAACTTAGCTGAGTCATCATCGACTTTGTAATTTTCTGGGGTAGGTCCTCCAAGATCCTCATAAGTTGCAGGTGTTCCACCTGTTGTCAACTTAGGCATTGCTTCTGCAGGTTTTGCATTAGCGTTAACAGCGGTCTTGGATTGAGTAGTGCCTACTTCCATTTCTTGTAAATTTTTGCCACGGGACATTTGATCTCTCCGATTAACCTTAGTAATTTTTACTATATTTATTTATAATTTAAAGATTTGATAAAAAATCGTTAAAGAGTTGTAATTTCTTCTCTTCGAGTCTTTTTTGATCAACTAGAGTGTTTATTCTCTTCATTGTGTGGGACGCTAGTTGTTCACGAAGTGTTCCTCCTTCCCAAACCCACTCTTTTCCTTCCATGATTCCATTTACAAATGCATCTGGAGCAGAAGGATCAGCAACTATATCAGCAGCAGTTGCTAATTGAAAGTCTTCACCAACAATGTTATGACCTTCATTGTTCATTTTTAATGAACCAACACCACGAGATGACACTCCAAGCGTCACACCTTCACCTATTAAAGATGATGCAATTTTACCCATTGGTGTTGAAAGTAATTGTGCTTTACCTCTAAAATTATTTCCCTCTTGAACAAGTGATGTAATCTTATGTGAAACACGATCAAGGTTTACAGTTGGACCATCTGGATGTCCCAGTTCACCAAGTGCTCTACCTTTTTTAACGAAGTTTTCGTTATATCTACCAACCTCACGAGACAAAGTATCTACAGGGTACATTCTACCGTTGCGGTTTTTAATTCCCCCTTGTAAAAACACACCTTCGATATACATCTTTTTAGATGCACCTTTACCTTCGGTGACAAATTTTACGCTTGCTACTTCTTCTGTGATTAATTTCATTTT
>FUFK010045191.1_pt1 | contig 19745 bp, 17 predicted proteins | sample 1021851 | NCBI WGS metagenome assembly FUFK01 (sample SAMEA51879418, study PRJEB19060) | metagenome
GTCTTGCATGGAAACATAATGGTTTTGATATGTATCTTTCTGGAACTGAAATAGCCAGCTTCAGAGAACTTGCTGTTACAAATAATGCAAAAGACTCATCTGGAAACTATGTATGTTCTGGAACAACATCATATTCTGGTGGAAACTGTGGAGAAAATTGGTTGGTTGAATCAATGATGACACTTAATCTTACTCTTGGATACAAATTCAAGAATGGTCTAAGAGTTAGAGGTCAAATCAGAAACCTTGAAGATACTCGTGCACCTTTAGCTGATGAGTATACATGGGGTTTTGTTGGAGACGTTCATAGTGACTACGGAAGAAGTTATGCTATAGAGTTTTATCAAAGATTCTAAAAAATCATTAATTATTAAAAGGGAGCTTTATGCTCCCTTTTTTTATCCTATAATTAATTTATGGCTTTAAGAAAAAGAGGNTTTTGGATAGGNGTATTTCTTTTTATTGCGATAATCATATTACCCTCTCCTGCTGGTTTAACGGAAAGTGCTTGGTTAGTTGCTGCTGTTGCAGTTTTAATGGTTACTTGGTGGGCAACTGAAGCTATACCTATACCTGTTACTTCTTTATTGCCTTTAGCCCTCTTTCCAATTCTTGGAGTTACTTCAATAGAAACAGCCGCACTTCCATATGCAAATAAAAACATATATCTCTTTTTAGGTGGTTTTTTAATTGCTCTATCAATCGAGAGATCTGGTCTCCACAAACGTCTTGCATTAATTATGATTAAAAGACTTGGCTCAGACGGACCTAAACTTATAGGTGGATTCATGCTTGTTTCAGCTTTAATTAGCATGTGGGTGATGAATACATCAACTACCCTGATGTTGTTACCAATTGGTCTTGCAATATGTTCAGTTGTTGCAAAAACTGTTCCAAATATGTCTGAAAAAGATAAAAGTAATTTTGACAAAGCTCTTTTACTTTCTATCGCATATGCAGCTACCATCGGGGGGATGTCAACATTAGTAGGAACGGCTCCAAATATTGTTTTTAGCTCATTTATGCAGGAAGTTTATGGTTTGGAAATTTCAATGATTGATTGGATGAAGTTAGGTGTTCCAGTTTCAATTTGTATGCTTNCATTGGCTTGGTTAATTCTTACAAAAGTCGTATATCCTGTGAATTTTGCTTCATCGNATGAAACGAAGAATACTCTTTCAAAAATGTTNACTGATATGGGTCCNATGTCTAAAGACGAGTTTAGNGTTGGNNTTGTCTTTTTCATTGCAGCAGGTTTNTGGATGTTTAGAAGTTTAATTGATAACTANGTAATTGGTCTTACTGATGCTGGAATAGCAATTCTGGTNGCAATTNCTCTNTTTATAATTCCNTCTAGTGGAAGAAATGGAGAANTGCTCTCATGGGAACAATCAAGCAAGCTTCCNTGGGGATTATTACTCCTCTTTGGTGGAGGCTTATCNCTTGGCGTTCAAATTAATGATACTGGTCTTGGTCTTTGGATTGGTCAAAGCCTCGTAAGCCTTAAAACAGTTCCATTAATAATTCTTGTTATGGCTGTAGCTGCACTAATAATATTTCTAACAGAAGTTACCAGCAATGTTGCAACAACATCAACTTTCTTACCAGTTTTTGGAGCAGTCGCAGTTGCTGTTGGTGTTGCACCGGAAGTCTTAACTGTTCCTGTTGTGCTTGCAGCAAGCTGTGCTTTCATGTTGCCAGTAGCAACACCTCCAAATGCAATTGTTTACGGAGCTAACAAATTTAAAATCATTGATATGATGCGTGCAGGATTNTTTATTAACATTGCAGGTGTTTTTGTAGTGACAGTTTTTGCATATTACTTTGCAAAAGTTATTTTCTGATGAAGTTTCCAAAAATATTACTTTTTCTTTTTCTTTTGCAGATTCATGATGCTCAGCTTGATGCATACCTAGACTATAAATCACCCTTCCATCCGACAATTTCAGNNAATGGGATGGTNGTCTCTCAAAATCTTGAATCNTCANAAATTGGAACAATGATTTTGGANTCNGGNGGTAATGCAGTNGATGCTGCAGTAGCTGTTGGATTCTCATTAACCACAACTCTTCCAAGAGCAGGAAATATTGGTGGCGGCGGATTTATGTTAGTTTATATAAAAGAATCTCAAGAATTATTTTCAATTGATTACAGAAGTAGATCTTCTTTAAATTCAAATTTAAAAGATTTGTTTGGCTCTAAATCACCAGCTCAAATTCAGGATGATGACTATGATCTAACGAAATATGATTACAAAGCATCAGCTGTTCCTGGAACTGTATATGGTCTCTTAGAAGCTCACGAAAGATTTGGAGACTTGCCTCTTGAAAAAGTTTTACAGCCGGTTATAGATCAAGCAAGAAATGGAATTATTGTTTCCTATGACTTGCATAATGCAATTGGAAGCTCCTATCAACTAAAGAAAGACCCTGAATCACGAAAGATTTATTTTCAAAACAATAAGCCAGTAGCTATTGGCTCTTTAATGAAAAGACCAGATTTAGCAAAAACTTTTGAAGCAATATCAAAAGAAGGTAAAGAAGGATTTTATGACGGTTGGGTTGCTGAAAAAATTCAATCCTCTATGAAGGATAATGGCGGCTTTATAGATAGCAATGATCTGAAGCAATATAGCTCAAAGTTTAGAGATCCAATCGGAGTGAATTATCGTGGATATAGTGTATATACTCAAGGGCCTCCATCAGGAGGAGGAATAACATTTCTCACTGCTCTAAATGTACTTAGTTATTATAATCTTGGAAAATATAGAAAAGATTCATCTCTTACTTATCACCTTTTGGCTGAGGCATTAAGACGAGGACATAATAATAGGTCTCATCATGTGGGAGATCCTGACTATTATGATGTGCCCACTGAAGGACTGATATCAAAAGGCAGAGCTAAATTANTAGCTAAGAGTATTAGTTTTGATAAAGCATCAAAGGCATCTTCAATCCAAAAGTATAATCATATTGAAGAAAGTAAGGATACCACTCACTATTCTGTTATAGATCGAAATGGAAATGCTGTTTCAAATACATACACATTAGGATATTCGTTTGGTTCAGGAGTTACGATTCCAGGAACAGGAATTTTAATGAACAATCAAATGAGGAACTTTGCATATAAATATGGTGATAAAACATCTACAAGCAGAGCTTCAAGTCCTGGGAATAGGTTTGAACCAGGTAAGCGACCAATGAGCACAATGCATCCTGTTATGGTGTTCAACAAAAAAGGTGAGTTGTCTTTGATTACTGGTTCACCTGGAGGGTCTCAAATACCTGCTGCAAATCTAAGAGTGGTGACGGGAGTAATAGATTTTGATTTGCATGTAGGTGATGCAACTATGCTCCCCAGAATACACAAAGATTGGCCTTATGCTGATCTTGATTTTGAATCGACCGTAAGTCAGGATAACTTAAATCTGTTAGACAGAATTGGTCATCAACTAGAATTATCAGATACTATCGGCAGCACACAATCAATTCAGATCATTGATGGAATCAATTACGGTTTTGCTGATCTAAGAAGACCTAATGCTGGAGTTTCAATAGAAAAGTCTAACTAATAAAGTCTATTGCTTTCTGTATCCTTTCTAATGACTTTTCTTTTCCAAATAACTCTAATGTTAAGCCTAGAGATGGTGAGACAGTGGAGCCAACAAGGGCTATTCTCATTGGTTGATTTACCTTAGGAATGGGAAGATTAAAATAATCTCGAACTTTTATTAATGCCATATCGAGTTCTGTTTCATTCCATTCAGTCAATTTTGAAAGAACTTCTAATGCGAAGGTAAGTGTTTCAAGGGATTCATTAAGAAACTTCTTAACGCCCTTCTCTTCATAACCATCTAATTCAAAAAAGAATGGTCTTGTTGCGTGAGCTATATCTTTTAAATTTGTTTTTGAAGTTCTCATTGCAAGAAGAATCTTTTTATAATTTGGATAATCTTCACTGATGTCTTCGTCTTCCATGAATGGTTTAATTACTTCAAAAAAACTATTTTCATCTAGTTTCGCTAATTGCTGGGAACTAACCCANTTAAATCTTTTTAGATCAAATACCGCTGCAGCTTTTTGAACATTTTCTAGCTTGAATGATTCGATCAATTCATCAATTGAAAAAATTTCATTTTCAGTTGACCAACCAAGCAATGCTAAGGCATTTATAATTGTTTCTTTTGTAAATCCCATTTCTTTATAGGCATTTAANCTAGTTGCAGCATGCCTTTTTGAAAGNCTTTTTTTATCTTCNCCCAGCACCAAAGGTAAGTGTGCATACTCAAGATCTGGATAGCCAAGTGCTTTCTGGATATGGATTTGTCTTGGTGTGTTGCTAATATGATCCTCCCCTCGGATTACTGTGGTTACACCCTGATCGAAATCATCGACAACATTACAAAAATGATATGTAGGAGTACCATCACTTCTCAATAGAATTAGATCATCTAATTCACTATTGTTNAAAGTTATCTCGCCACGTATTAAATCATTTACTACCGTTTCTCCTTCAAGTGGCGTTGCTAATCTAAGAACAGTTTTGTCTGATCTTTCAAGGCCAAGGTTTCTACTTCTTCCATCATACATTGGCTTTTTACCTGCGGCGGCTTGCTGTTCGCGCATTTCTTCTAAATCTTCTGGGGAACAATCGCACCAATAGGCATTTCCGGAGTCAATGAGCTTTTCAGCAGCTTTTTGATACATATCTGATCTTTCTGATTGTCTTATGGGTGTTTTATCGGGAGATATACCAAGCCATTCTAATCCAGATATTATGTCTTCTTCATATTCCTTCTTTGATCTTTCTCTGTCAGTATCCTCGACTCTTATTAAGAATAAACCACCAGATTGCTTTGAAAAAACATAATTAAATAAAGCAGTTCTAACTCCTCCTATATGCAGATTGCCTGTGGGACTTGGAGCAAATCTAGTTACCTTCATTTAAGAATTCCATAGTGTTTTCTTACCTGTCTTTTTCTCAATCTCTTCAAGTCTTTTAGAGTGCAAGAGTTGATCCTCTTCAGAAGTAATAATCTTAGTAATTTCGAAATCATTTGAAAAATCTCTTGTTTGTTTTTTATTTTCCTCCTGAAGATCAGCATCAAAGTTATTCGCAAAATTAATTTTACTTTGGCCGCCTGTAAGGTTTGAATAAACATCAGCTAATATGTTGGCATCGAGTAAAGCTCCATGATAGCTTCTATCGTAGCCATTGATGTCAAAACGTTTTGAAAGTGCATCGAGGGAATTCCTTTGTCCTGGAAACTTATTTCTTGCAATTGCAAGTGTATCTTTAACTTCACAAATCTCAGAAATTGATGGATAGGTTGACGATGCTATTTTAAATTCAGCATCTAAAAAACCAACATCAAAATCTGCGTTATGAATTACCAATGTTGAGCCATCAATAAATTCTAAAAGATCCTCTGCAATTTCAGAAAAAATAGGCTTATCTTTGAGATCTTCATTAGAAATACCATGAACTTCTTGTGCTTCTTTATCAATTTCTCTTTGTGGATTTACATATACATGAAATGTTTCAGCAGTTTTTTTTCTACCGTTCATTACAACTCCGCCTATTTCAATAATTCTATGCCCTTTTTCGACATCTAACCCAGTAGTTTCTGTATCAAGCACTATGTGTCTTTTTTCCATTTTAAAGTTCGTCTATACCTCTATTTGCGAGCATATCTGCGGTTTCATTGCCTGGATCACCAGAATGACCCTTAACCCAGTTCCATTTTATATTATGTTCATCTCTAAGTTCATCTAATTCTTTCCAAAGATCAATATTTTTTACTGGTTTCTTATTTGCACCTCTCCAACCTCTTTTTTTCCAGTTATATATCCACTCTTCTATGCCCTGAAGAACATATTTTGAGTCTGTATAAAGAATGATTTCACAAGGTTCTTTAATTTCTTTTAAAGCCATAATGGCTGCTGTCAGCTCCATCTTATTATTGGTAGTAGAAATATCTCCTCCATAAAGCTGTTTGCTTGATTCACCATACTCAATAAGCACTCCCCAACCTCCTGGTCCAGGATTGCCTCTGCAAGCCCCATCAGTGTAAATAATTACAGTTTTCATCTCGTTAGTTGTAAAATTTGCATGTGATTAATATTAAACCATTAAAGGCCTACACTGATAATTATATTTGGTTGCTTGAAACTAATGAAGAGGTTTCTGTTGTTGACCCAGGTGATGCGAAACCTGTTCTAGATTATTTAAGTAAAACCAATAAAAATATAAGGGATATTTTTATAACCCATCACCATTTTGATCATACTGCTGGAGTCCCTGAATTAGAAAATATAATTTCTGGATCTATTTATGGACCTAAAAATAGTTACGAACTAATAAATGAAAAAGTCACTCAAGGAGATACTCTTTCTAGTTTGGGAATAAAATTTGAAATCATTGAGGTTCCAGGCCACACNCTTGACCACATAGCTTTTTATAATGAGGAAAATNATATTCTCTTTTGCGGAGATACCTTGTTTGCTGGTGGATGTGGAAGAGTTTTTGAAGGTACATTTGATCAAATGTTTGAATCTCTTAATAAATTAAAGCAATTACCAGACAGCACACAAATCTATTGCGGTCATGAGTATACAAAGAGCAACCTACTGTTTTCAGTTGAAGTCGAACCAAAAAATAATGACCTAATAATGAGAAATACTGAAATTGACAACCTTCTTACAGAACATGGTTCCTCACTTCCCTCNTCCATTGGGCTAGAAAAAAAAACAAATCCTTTTTTAAGATGTGATGTNTTAAGTGATAATATGCATCTCATAAAAAAAATTGGATTAAATAATCCTTCGGAAAAAGAAATCTTCAAATATATTCGAGAATGGAAAGACTCAAAATAAGATATTTAGCTCTCATTCTACTTTTATCTGGCTGTCAAATTTTAGAAGTCACAAATGATGAATCTATTGAGTTGATTCCTGATCTCACTGAACCAAAGAATGAAGAAACTATTGAATCTAATCAATTAGTTGAGGTTGCTAATATTGAGCCATCCGTTCCAGAAATAATCAGTATTTGGGAAGTCTTAAAAAATGAAGCTGTAATCAAAGATTATGAAATCGATGATTTNACTCTTTATTACATGAATCAACATCTTAAAAATGTAGACCTTTTCGAAAACTATCTTGAAAATTCTTANTATTTCTTATACTACGTTATTGAAGAGCTCAAAAGGAATAACTTGCCTATTGAGCTTGCNTTTTTACCATTTATTGANAGNAGTTATGANCCATTNTCTATNTCTTCATCTGGAGCAGTTGGNTTATGGCAAATAATGCCGAGAACAGCNGAANTACTTGGNTTNAAAGAAAATTGGTGGGTTGANGAGAGGCATGATCCNTATAAATCAACAGATGCNGCNATNAGNTACATTGACTATCTATATAAAAGATTNAANNAAGANATTTATCTNGTNTTNGTTGCNTATAATGCNGGNCCAACTTTTACNNCAAAGGCTATTCAAAGAANTTCAAGAAGGNCTTCAGTCTNTTTCTTATAANGANTTGNCNCTNTCNGCTCAAACNAGAAACTATATTCCAAAATTTTTAGCNTTNATTGAACTNATNAATAATAATGAAAAATATNNTNTTGATCTNCCAGANATTCCNTATTCAAAGGTNGTNGATAANATNTCTTTTGAAGAGCANATAGAGATCTTAAACTTTAGTGATTTTCTTAANCTANAACCTGANCTTCTTTATAAGCTTAATGCAGGTTATACAAAATGGGCNACTGANCCAAATATGGTAAGTACCTTTTATNTTCCAGTTGAAAACAANNNTAANTATGANANNANTGGNCAAGAATANNTTCAATCTCAAAAAATAAACTGGATTTCACATGANGTNTCNAGAGGTGAAAGTTTGTGGGTATTNGCAAAAAAATATANGACAAAGATTGATATNATTAGGCAAGTNAATCAGCTNGANTCAGATACATTGTCAATAAATCAAGTNNTGCTAATTCCTGTTGGGCANGCATCNTCNAATATTCTTATNCCCTTTGAAGCNCATGTTGTNAGCGANGGNGANACNNTNTGGAGTTTAGCGAGAAAGTTNGGNGTTTCTGAAAAAAAGATAATNGATATAAANAANCTNGATANTGGCTCNGNNNTNAAAATTGGNCANGTNNTNAANATAGGNAATAAAAATATCTATAGAAATATAGAGTCAAAGAAAAGAACNATNCTCTATTCTGTNAANCAAGGTGANAACTTATCAAAGATTTCTAAACTNTTTAATGTATCTATTAAAACAATCAAGCAGGATAATGANAATNTGGATATTATAAGNCCAGGNCAAATNTTAAAAATTACNATNAAAGCNTTNTAGTTATCTGANGTNTTNGGATCNAGNGCATCTCTNAGACCNTCNCCAAAGAAATTTAAAGCAAAGAGAGTTATGGTGAAAGTTAANCCAGGNTATATNANNANCCAATAATGCTCTTCCATTGATTCAACNCCATATCTTATNAGGGTNCCCCANCTACTCATTGGTGGCTGNATACCCANACCAAGGAAACTTAANAAAGCNTCNAATAACATTACTTGNGGTATTGTNAGNGTTGCATANACGGCNATTGGTCCNAGAATATTTGGAAGTATATGCCTTCTAAACATNGAAAANTTNCTNACTCCCATNACTTGAGCAGCCTGAACAAACTCTTGNTTTTTTAAACCAATNACTTGNGCTCTAACAATCCTTGCCATTGTNANCCACTCNACAGCTCCGATNGCTGCNAANAGNAGCCATATATTTCTTCCAAAGATAACCATTAAAAGNATAATAAAAATNATNAATGGAAGTCCATANANAACATCAACTATTCTCATCATTATTGAGTCAACTCTTCCACCAAAATAGCCNGCAANAATNCCCCANCTNACTCCAATNACTANNGCTACTCCCGTTGCAACAAANCCNACNANTAAAGAGATNCTNGCNCCNTATAAAAGCCTACTNAATAAATCTCTTCCNANNACNTCAGTNCCCAGNAANTGCTCTGCAGAGGGNGGAGANGCTCCAATATCNANATTTTGATANGAATAAGANTATGGAGCAATCCAAGGAGCAAANANNGCAAGTATNATAAGNANAAGTATNGTGATGCCNCCNATCATNGCNGCCCTATTTTGAANAAGTCTTCTTANTGCNTCTTGCCAAAGAGANGAATTATTCATAAATTTTCNCTTGCTCTNGGNTTTAATANAAGAACAGCTAAATCAGATAATANGTTAAANAANATTATCATNGCTGAGAAGAAAATTGTTGTTCCAAGAATCATTGTNTAGTCTCTNTTGAAAGCAGCTTCAACATAGAATCTTCCTANTCCAGGNATTTGAAATATTGTTTCTACAACAAANGAGCCNCCAAGNAATCCTGCAATTGCAGGACCCATGAATGAAACAACNGGCAATAATCCTCCNTGCATNGCATGCCTNGTNACNATACTAAATTCACTNAGNCCTTTTGCTCTNGCNGTTCTNATGAAATCNTGNCCNAGGACNTCTAGCATACCTCCTCNACTCAACCTNGCAATATATGCAGCNTANGCAAAGCCTAAGGTTATTGANGGTAAGAGNTTATCNCCNGANANAGTATCCCAACCNGANACTGGAAGTACTTCAAGATTTATACCAAAAACTAAAACTAAAATTGGGCCCATTAAAAATGTTGGAACGCATATTCCAAGCATCGCAATAGCCATTGGGAAGTAATCTAAAAAAGTATTTCTTTTTAGCGCAGCCAGAACACCAGAAAATATTCCAAGTGCAACTGCGATCATTAAGGCATAGAATGCCAACTCAAAGGTTATGGGAAGTCCTGTATATATCATTTCAGATACAGATCTTCCAGGATATCTAAATGATGGACCAAAATCGCCAACAACTACTCCAGACATATAATCAAAGTATTGTTCATGAAGTGGCGCATCAAGATTGTAAGCTGCATTTAAGTTCTTCATCACTTGAGGTGAAACAACTTTGTCAGCATCAAAAGGTCCGCCTGGAGCCAATCTAATAAAAAAGAAAGTAAGACTAGCAACGACAATTAAAACAGGAATAGCTATTAATATCCTTCTTATTAAAACATTAAGCATTAATTTTTTAGTCTCGCTCTAGATANAGTGTTTTCGGGTGATGATGATCTAAATAATTTGGAGAGTATCCTTTTACATCAGGAGAAAGCTGATACGAACGAACATAAGTATAGACAGGAATGATTGGCAATTCATCAATAAGTATTTTTTCTGCTTCACCTAAAAGCCTATATCTTTCCTCTTGATCTGCAGTTGCATTGGCTTTTCCAACTAACTCATCAAACTTTTGGTTACTCCATCCAGTTCTATTATTTCCTCTACCAGTTCTCATAATATCTAAAAAAGTATTTGGATCCTCATANTCTCCAATCCATCCAGCTCTTGAGATCTGATAATCCATAGAATTTTGTCTGCTGAGATAAACTTTCCAATCCATATTCTCGAGCTCAACATTAATACCAAGATTTTGTTGCCACATTTGTTGAATAGTTAAAGCAATTTTTCTGTGATCTTCAGATGTATTGTATAAAATTTGTAGAACAGGGAAATCCTCGATACCACTAATTCCTTCTTCCTCAAGAGCTTCTGAAAGAAGCTGACGCGCTAGTTCTGGATCATATGGTATTTCTGTATCAGGGTTATATCCTGCGGCACCTGGAGGCGTAAATGAGTAGGCAGGAATTTGTCCACATTGAGTAACTTTTTCCGTTAGTTTTTCTCTATCAATAGAATAGGTTAAAGCTTTTCTTACTTTAGCATTATTCAAAGGTTCAACATTAACATTTGCTCTGTAGTAGTATGTTCCCATATACGGATCTATTCTAAGATTTGGATTTCCTTCTTCTCTCCAAACTCCACACTTTTGAGAAGGCACTGTAGATGTTAAGTGAAGTTGTCCTGCCCTGAACATTCTTTCCTCAGTATTAATATCTGAAACTGGATAAAAATGCATTTGGTTGAGTTTTACCTGATCAGCATCCCAATACAGAGGATTTTTTTCTACAATAATTTTTTTATTTAATTCCCAAGATTTCAGATTCATAGGCCCATTGCAAACAAAATTTCCAGGTCTAGTCCACAAACCCTGCCTATCATCAATCTCGCCAAACTCCAGTACCGTCTCCTTATGGACAGGCCAAGTAGAATAATGACTAAGAAGTCCAAGAAAAAATGGTGTAGGATTATTTAATTTTACTTCTAGAGTTTTTGCGTCTATTGCTTTGACTCCTACCTTAGAAAAGTCTGTTATTACTCCAGTATTAAATTCTTCAGCACCAACAACATAATAGAGCATATCTGGATATTGAGATCCTAAACTTGGAGTGAGGACTCTCATCCATGACCAAACCATATCTTCAGCAAGAAAATCATCTCCATTTGACCATTTAGCATCCTTCCTAATATTGAAGATATAAGTTTTTCCGTCTTCACTTATTTCCCAACTCTCAGCCATACCAGGAAGGTTTGCTCCACCCTCTGGATTTGAAATTGTTAAACCTTCACACATTGTTATTAAAAGATGGTGCTCAGGAACACCCGTAACAATATGAGGATCTAAACCTTGGGGCTCAGAGCCATTTCCAATATGCATGACTTGATCAATAAGACCTTGATCAACAGGAGAAACAGATGAACCGCAACCATATAAAATGGCAACCAAAAATATAGATGTTAATTTTTTCATTTTTAATTTAAATATTTAAGTTTTTAATATTATCTCTTATTCGACTATTTATCTCTTTTTCAATAATCAAGTTAAGTTTAACAAGAGACGTTGTTGAAGAGAAATTATCATAATCTGTGATTATGGAGCTAATAAAATCATCAGATGGTTCAGTTATTTTAGTAACCTTGAATACATATATATCTGAGTTGAAAGCTCTAATATTTTGGACTGAGTCAATAGAAGATGAAAAAATTTCATTCAGTACATTCGCAGGAAATAGTGATGAGCCTCTTTTTACAGAAGTAAAACTGTCTTGAAGAACATTGCTATTATCCAATACAAAAGTATCGTCATTTATTGCAGCCACTAAGTCATTTGTTAAATCCACTAAATCCAAATTAGCTTGATCTATTCTCAATCGTTCAAATACATCGTCTGTTACTTGATCAAAAGGAAGAACTGAGGGAGCAACTACTTCTGAAACAGAAGCTACTAAGACTCTATCATCAAGTTCAAAAATTTCGGCAAAATCACTTGGAAAATCAATTCCATAAAGAAAGTCTCTGATAGCTGGATCATCATATATTTCAAAATCTTCATAACTTGTCTTATTGCTCACAGAAAACTCAAGATTAAACTCATTCGCAATAGCCTCGACTGAGAATCCACTTAACAATAAATCTTCAATTTCATCTCTTAGATCTAGCATCAGAGCATATGATTCAGCTTCTAATAAATCAGAAACAAACTGTTTTGACATGCTCTCTTTGGATTTTGGAGTTTCTTTATTCTGTTCAGTAAATTTAATTATGTGCAATGACTCCTCAAGCTCTATGATTTCAGACAAACTTCCTACAGACATTGAATCAAGAGCATCCTCAAACTCAGGAGGAAAACTATCTCCACTAGAAAAACCTAAATCTCCTTGCTGATCAGCTGATATTAAATCTTCACTAAACTGCTCAGCAGCTTCTTCAAATGTTAGATCATTACCAATTTTATTTTGTATTGATAATAAAGCATTGTATGCATCCTCTTTAGATGCATAGTTAGAGGCTTCAACCATTATGTGAGAAATTCTTCTTTCAGCTAGAGCATTTATCCTTTCTAAATAGTCTTTGTATTCATTTTCTATAAAGTCTTCAGGTATTTCCACAAGCTCTTTAAATCTATCTTGAGAAATCGATAGCAAATTAAATGATCTTTTTTCATCATCCATAAATAAAAGCTGATTAGATTCATAATACTCAAGAGCATTTTCTAGACTAGGATTGATATTGCTTTTAAGCGCATTAAAATCAATCTTAAAAAAATCTATATTTCTCTCCTGCTCTATAAGCCTGATTTGATTCTTGAGCTCTGCCTCAATCTGGAAGCTTGAATCAGATATAGCTAAAAGAAAATCATTCACAAGTGAGCTATTTTGAATATTCTCAATGTACTCATTGGGTAAAATACCATTTTGCCTTATAGTAGCTTCAAATATATTTTGATCAAATAATCCGTCTGTTTGAAAAGATGGTTCAGACATTATCAATCTTTTAGCCTCGTCCTCAGAATTAACTAAATTCATTTGTTTTACTTGATAGAGTAAAGCTTTTTGGCTAACAATTTCATTTCTTACAAGATTATTAAAAATACCCTCTTCAAGACTTTCAACAGTAAAGTCATCTCCATATATTTGTTGCAATCGAGAGGTAACTGAATTAATTGCTATAGTTACGTCCAGAGCAGATACAGTAAGGCCATTGACCTTTCCATAGTTAGTAAAAACAGTTCCAAAACTGCTCGATCCAAAAAAAACAAATGGTATAGCTAGAAGTATTCCTATAATAGCCAACCTTGGCCCTGATAAAAAAGATCTTAATGCATCCATAAACGTGATTATTATAATAAAAAAAAGGGTGCATAATAAGCACCCTTATTGATTTTTAAAGACTAATTAGCCGTGCTTGACTTTGTCCTTAAGAGCTTTTCCAGCTTTAAAACCAGGAACTTTTGATGCAGCGATTTGCATTGTTGCCCCAGTTTGAGGGTTTCTACCCATTCTAGCTGCTCTATGTCTTACTGAAAATGTTCCGAATCCTACTAAAGAAACAGAATCACCGTTACCAAGAGCGTCCCCCACAGAACCAAGTACAGCATCAACTGCTCTTCCAGCTTCTGCTTTTGACATATCTGCTTTAGAAGCAACTGCATCTACTAAATCTGATTTATTCATTTGATCTCCTCTAAATTGAAAAATTTACTCTTCTATGAAAAGCCAGAAACCCTAAAAAGTCAAGCTTTTAAAGGGTTTTTTTAGTTTAAAGGAATTAGTGTTTGCTTAATGTTTTTGCAGATTTTTTTGTTTTTGACTTAAAGCTTGATGATTTGTTAATTGCGTTAGGTTGAGATTCAAGCGAATGCAAAATTACTTCATCTATCCACTCAACAGGAACTATATCGAGTTTATCTGTAATTACATCAGGAATTTCTTTAAGATCAGCCTTATTATCCAATGGTATGATTACCTTTTTGATGCCTCCCCTCTTCGCAGCAAGCAATTTTTCCTTGAGTCCACCAATTTTTAGGACCTGACCTCTGAGAGTAATTTCACCAGTCATAGCAACATCCGATCTGACTGGAATTTCAGTAAATGCAGAGATTAGAGCGGTAGTCATCCCAACACCTGCACTGGGTCCATCTTTTGGTGTTGCCCCCTCAGGCACATGAATATGAGTATCAAATTTTTCATAAAAGTCTTTCTTAATACCAAGAGAATCTGATCTTGACCTAACAACAGTAAGCGCTGCTTGAATCGACTCTTGCATAACCTCACCTAACGAGCCAGTTTTAATTGTTTTTCCTTTTCCTGAAACTTTAGAGGCTTCTATAGTTAGTAATTCACCACCAACCTCAGTCCATGCAAGTCCACAAACTTGACCNATAGTATTAGAGGACTCAGCCTCTCCAAACTTGAACTTCCTTACACCAGAATATTTTTCTAAATTCTTCGAATCAATCTTTGTTGCAGTTTTTCTTTTAGAGAGAAGTCTTTCTTTAACAACTTTTCTTAAAATTTTAGANATTTGTCTTTCTAAGCCTCTCACTCCAGCCTCACGAGTGTAATANCTTATAAGATCAAGAAGAACATTTTTNTTTAGGTTAAGCTCATTGTCATCAAGACCATTTCTTTCTAATTGCTTTGGTAAAAGATAATTCTGCGCAATTTCTAGTTTTTCATCTTCAATGTAGCCTGGGATCCTTATTATTTCCATTCTGTCTAATAGTGGGCCAGGAATATTAAGGCTATTTGCTGTACAAACAAACATAACCTCAGAAAGATCGTAATCAACTTCCAGATAATGATCGCTGAAAGATGTGTTCTGTTCTGGATCTAAAACCTCAAGCAAAGCAGATGCAGGATCTCCCCTGTGGTCCATGCCTATTTTGTCTACTTCATCCAAGAAGAAAAAGAGGGTTTTTGACACCAACTTTGGTAAGTTTTTGTATTATCTTTCCAGGCATAGAACCAATATAAGTTCTTCTATGGCCTCTTATTTCAGCTTCATCTCTTACTCCACCAAGAGACATTCTTATAAACTTTCTATTTGTTGCTCTAGCGATTGATTCACCAAGAGAGGTTTTTCCAACTCCCGGAGGTCCAACTAGACATAACACAGGTGCTTTAAGATTTTTGACTCTTTTTTGGACAGCTAGATATTCTAATATTCTATCTTTTACCTCTTCTAATCCATAGTGATCATCGTTAAGTGTATCAAGAGCTAATTTAATATCAGACTTAACTTTACCTCTTTTCTTCCANGGAACATCAATCAGACATTCAAGATAAGATCTTATTACCGATGCCTCCGCAGAAGTTGGGGACATCATTTTAAANTTTGAGAATTCNCTTTTTGCTTTTTTAAGAGCTTCTTTNGACATTCCNGCTTTTTCTATTTTGTTTTTAAGTACCTGAAACTCATCTCCTTCCTCACCAATCTCACCAAGTTCTTTTTGAGCTGCCTTTATCTTTTCGTTTAAGTAATATTCTCTTTGAGATTTTTCCATCTGTTTTTTTACTCTTGATCTAATCCTTTTCTCAACATCAATAACATCTAGCTGAGATTCAATAAAAGTTAATAAGCTTTCGGATCTTTTTTGAAGATCAAAGATTTCTAAAATTTCTTGTTTTTGAGAGGTATCAATATTTAAGTGATTTACAATGTTGTCTATTAATTTAGAAAGATCATCAATTGCATCGATAGTAGATAATATTTCCGGTGGTATTTTTTTTGTAGATGCTACATAATCGTTAAACTTAGTTTTTATAAATCTAACGAGATTCATAGAGTCAGAAACCTTAATAACATCATCATCAATTTCAGTTACGACAGCTTTTGTTACACCTTTTGTTTCGTTTATTTTCTCAATTTGACATCTTTTTGAACCTTCAACTAAGACTTTCATGGTTCCATCAGGAAGCTTTATAAGCTGAAGAAGGTTGCTAACAGTTCCAAAATGATAGATGTCTTTGAAAGTTGGATCTTCGTTGGACGCATCTCTTTGAGCAACCAAAACAAGTTTTTTATCTGAAGCCATTGCAGAATTTAATGCTTCTACTGATTTTGATCTTCCAACAAATAAGGTAGTAACAATGCCTGGGAAAACCACAACATCTCTCAAAGGTATAATGGGGTAATCTTTTGTTATTGTAACCATAAACAATATTTAGGGATTAATTAATAATAATCAATCAGCTTGCGGAAGATTTCTTTTTTGGGGATTTAAAGACTTTTATAGGCTCAGAGCCATTATCAGCTGAATTTTCATCAATAATGACTTTTTCAAGACTTTCATCTGGTAGTTCAAACATCACATCCATCAAGATGTCCTCTAATATTGATCTAAGACCTCTTGCACCAGTTTTTCTGGCGATAGCCCTTTTAGCGATGCTTCTNAGAGCTTCATCTCTAAAACTTAAATCAACTGAATCAATCTCAAAAAGATATTTATATTGATTAACTAGAGCATTCTTAGGCTCTTGCAAGATNCTAACCAAGGCATCCTCATCTANCTCATGCAATGTACTTATTACAGGAAGTCTTCCNACAAATTCTGGTATTAGTCCAAATTTTACTAAATCCTCAGGCTCGACATCTTCTATGTTCATTTTCTTAACTTCTTTATCATCGACTGAATTGACTTCAGCTGAGAAACCAATTCCTGTTTTTTCTGTTCTGTCTCTGATGACTTTATCAAGACCAGAAAAAGCACCACCACAAATAAACAAGATATTTGATGTATCTACTTGAATAAATTCTTGTTGTGGGTGTTTTCTTCCGCCTTGAGGAGGAATAGATGCAATTGTCCCTTCAATTAATTTAAGGAGTGCTTGCTGAACGCCTTCACCAGAAACATCCCTTGTTATTGAAGGATTATCTGTTTTNCGTGCAATCTTATCTATTTCATCAATATAAACAATGCCTAGCTGAGCCCTTTCAGGGTCATAATCACATTTTTGTAAAAGCTTTTGAATGATATTCTCAACATCCTCACCAACATAACCTGCTTCTGTAAGAGTTGTAGCATCTGCAATTGTGAAAGGAACATTGAGTATTTTGGCAAGTGTTTGAGCTAAGAGAGTTTTTCCGCTACCTGTAGGACCTAAAAGAAGAACATTACTTTTTTGAAGCTCAACTTCTTTAGCTTTATTATTTCTAAGTCTTTTGTAATGATTATATACAGCTACCGAAAGAATTTTTTTTGCTTTTTCTTGGCCGATAACATAGTCATCAAGCTTTTGATAAATCTCTAATGGAGAAAGTAGAATATCTTCTTCATCAGACTCTTCATGTTTTACTTCTTCTTCGATTATATCGTTACAAAGGTCAACGCATTCATTACAAATATATACGCTTGGACCTGCTATAAGTTTTTTGACTTCATCTTGATTTTTTCCACAAAATGAACAGTGTAATTTTTTTTGATCTTTAGTATCAGTCATTAGTTTCTTTCTTCAAGTATTTCATCAATTATCCCATATTTTTTGGATTCCTCTGCGTTGAGAAAGTTATCTCTATCAGTGTCTTTTTCAACAGTTTTGAGGCTTTTTCCGGTATGTTTAGATAATATTTCATTTACCTTCTTCTTCATNAGCAGTATTTCTTGAGCATGAATCTCAATATCTGAAGCCTGGCCTTGAAAACCTCCAAGTGGTTGATGAATCATAATCCTAGAATTAGGAAGAGCAAATCTTTTCCCTTTCTCACCTCCAGCAAGCAATAGAGCACCCATTGAGGCAGCTTGACCTATACATAATGTAGATATAGAAGGAGATACAAATTGCATTGTGTCATAAATTGCTAAGCCAGATGATATGACGCCACCCGGTGAGTTAATATAAATGCTTATGTCTTTCTTAGGATTTTCAGATTCTAGAAATAATAACTGCGCAACTACCAGATTTGAGATTTGATCATTTATAGGTCCAGTAAGGAAAATAACTCTCTCTTTCAGCAACCTTGAATATATATCAAAAGCACGTTCTCCTCTGGCAGTCTGCTCAACTACCATAGGTATCAAAGTTGAATTATGTTCTTCCATTAGTATTTCGATAAATCCTTAAANTTAATAACCTTATCTTTTGATTTAAGATCATTATCCAATTTTTCAACCAACTGATTCTCAAGAACTATCATTCTATATTGATCCAACTGGTTAGGTTGATTATATACCCAAGTCTCAAATTGTTTAGGATCTTTATATCTTTTTGCTTCTTCCTCAATAAATTCTTTAAGATCATCTTGATTCACTTTTAAATCATAGTGATTTAATAAAGCAGTNAATAAAAGATCNAGTTTNACTCTCTTTTCAGCATTTTCTTTAAAAGTATCCAGAGGAAAAAGATCATTATCACTTTCCTCCTCAGGATTTCTTCCTATTCTTGAAAGAGCTTCTTTTCTCATTAATTCAGATTGCTCTCTAATGGTGCATTGAGGTGCAGAAAATTTGTTAATTTTTAGGAGAAGCTCATACATAGAATCTTTTGTGAGAGTTTTTTCTTGAGTCAAAGACTCGTTCTCCATTCTTTTTCTGATCTCATCACGAAATTCATTTTCATTCTTAACTTCCATAGCAAGCTTCTTATAAAGATCTTTATTTATTTTTGATGGGACATTTTCTTGAACCTCTTTTAAATTAATCTTGAAAACTGCTTCTTTGCCGGCTAGATCTTTTTTAAAGTAGTCATCAGGAAAGTTTGTCTTAATTTCAAAATCTGAATTTATCTTTTTATTAATCAATTGATCTTCAAACCCGGGAATCATGGATTTGGAGCCAATAATTAATTTAAAGTCTTTGGCTGTATTTCCATCAAAAGACTCGCCTTCGATAGTGCCCTCAAAATCAATGACTACTTGATCATTTTCTGCAGAATTCCTCTCTACTTTCTCCCAATCTCCATATCTCTCTAAGATATCTTGTATAGCGTGGTCGACATCTTCATCGACAATATTAATTTTATGTTTTTCATAAGTCTTCCAACTACTTACTTTTGGTTTAATATCTGGGAAAACTTCAAATACTGCATTGTATTTAATGCCTTTATCAGGATTGTCCTCAACCATTGAAATAGTTGGAGTATTCGCTGGTCTTATTTGCTTATCAGCAATTTCTCTAGGGTATGAATCTTGAATAAGGTCATTTAAGACCTCAGCATGAACTGATCCTCCATATCTTTGCTCAATAACATCATTGGGTACTTTACCCTTTCTGAATCCATCAAGTTTTACATTTTTTTTAAGGTTCAAAATCTTTTCATTGAATTTTGATTGATACAAATCTTTTTCAATTGAAACTGTAAGACTTCTTTCCAAATCTTTAAGTTTTTTTAAACTACTTACCATTTTTTATCCTATTTTAATGGGGCGAGCGATGGGGTTCGAACCCACGGCCTCCGGAGCCACAATCCAGCGCTCTAACCAACTGAGCTACGCCCGCCGCGAACTAAGTATTATAATGA
>FUFK010037485.1_pt1 | contig 19741 bp, 31 predicted proteins | sample 1021851 | NCBI WGS metagenome assembly FUFK01 (sample SAMEA51879418, study PRJEB19060) | metagenome
CCCTTAGAAATTAATGGTGAGTACAAATTTTTAATTTTATTTCTAGCTTTATTTGATTTTGTACCAACAACAATTCTATCAGGATACATAAAATCTCTTATGGCCTCTCCTTCTCTCAAGAATTCAGGGTTCGATACGACCTCAAACAATTTTTTTGATAAATTTTTAGAGATTATTTTTTCTATTTCATCACCAGTTGTTACGGGTACCGTAGATTTAGTTATAATTATTTTAAATTTTTTTATCTTTTTACTAATAGATTTAGCAACATTAAAAACATAAGTTAAATCAGCAGCAGAGCTATTTTTTTTTGTAGGTGTGCCAACACATATAAAAATAATATCTGATTTCTTTATTGATTTATTTAAATCAGAGGAAAAAGATAAACGTTTATTTTTTAAGTTTTTTTTTACTAATTCATCAAGGCCGGGTTCGTATATTGGAACTATACCTTTTTTAAGATTATTTATTTTACGTTCATCTTTATCTACACAAATAACATTATTTCCCATATCAGAAAAACACACTCCACTTACAAGTCCAACATAGCCAGTGCCTATAATGCAAAGTTTCATAATTTGCCAATTTCAATATTAGATTTTATAAACCCACTCATTGTACCACAGTCTAAATATTTTCCTGCAAAGTTGTGNGCAATAAATTTTTCATTTTCATTGATNAAAGATTGTATTGCGTCTGTTATGTGAATTTCACCACCTTTNCCAGGTTTTNGGTGTAATAATTTTTTAAAAATAGTCTTTGGTAAAATATATCTTCCAATAACAGCTTTGTTTGATGGTGCATTCTTGATCGATGGTTTTTCCACTACCTCTTTTATAAGAAAATTATTTTTAGAAACTTTTTTACTTAAATTATAAATACCCCACCTAGATACAGTATTTTTTTTAACATTCATGCTCGCCATCACAGAAGATTTGTATTTTTTGTGGGCAGAAATCATTGATTTTGAGCAATTATNTTTCATTATCAAGTCATCAGGTAANANCATTAAAAAATATTTGTCTTTAATATATTTTTTTGTTTTGAGAACGGCGTCGCCTGTTCCCTTTGGTTTATTTTGATAAACAAATTTTATCATTTTTTTATATTTAAGAATTTTTTTATATTCCTCAATAACCTTTGGATCTTTTTTCTTTTTAATAATGTTTTTGTAAAAAGTATCGCTGTAAAAATATTTTTTTATCATTAGTTTTTTTTGTGAAATAATAAAAATAATTTCTTTAATACCTGCTTCAATACATTCATCCAGAATATACTCCACACCAGGTCTACCATTAATTGGTAATAATTCTTTTGCAAATACGCTTGTCAGAGGTAGTAATCTTGTACCTTGACCAGCCAATGGTATTATTGCTTGTTTAATCATGTAAATGTTTTACTTATAAATCGTTTTATTACAAATGAAAATTTTAAAGACAAAAGATGATCTAAAAGAGGCAATTCTAAATTGCAAACATTTAGGTTTTGTTCCAACTATGGGCAGTTTGCACAAAGGTCATATNTCGTTAATCAAAAATTCTCAAAAAAAATCTAATAAAACTATTGTAAGTATATTTGTAAATCCAACACAATTTAATAATAAAAATGATTATAAAACATACCCAAAAAATATAAATCAGGATATTCAAATATTAAAAAAGTTAAAAGTAAATTTTGTTTTTATACCCACAGTTAAAGATATCTATAAAAATAAAATAAATTCAAAATTTAAGCTGAAGAAAAGTGAAAAAATATTGTGTGCTAACAAAAGAAAGGGTCATTTTGAGGGAGTTTTAGAGGTAATGGATCGACTCTTAAATTTAGTAAAACCTAAATTTTTATATTTGGGAGAAAAGGATTTCCAACAACAATATTTAATTAACAAATATTTACATAAAAAACATAAGTTTAAACTCATTATTTGTAAGACGATAAGACATAATAAAATGGCACTATCATCAAGAAATCTTAATCTCAAAAAAAAATCATTGAAAACAGCGCAACTAATTGCTGGGGAATTATCTCGTATTAAAAATAAATACAAAAATTATAATTTTAGAATAAAAAATAATAAACTTTCTTTAATTAAATATTTAGAAAATAAATATTTAATTAAAATAGAATATTTAGATTTTAGAAATATAAAGAATTTAAATATTTCAAAATTTAAAACTAAATTTAAATTATTTATCGCCTATTATATTGATAATGTCAGGTTAATAGATAACTTTTAGGTTACAAAAAATATGCTCCAACACCTAAAAATGAAACAAAGCCAATCACATCAGTAATTGTAGTTACGAATACACTTGATGCAATCGCAGGATCAATGTTCATTTTCTTTAACGAAAATGGAACCAAAATACCAAATAAACCTGCAATAATCATTGTAAGTACCATTGAAATTGAAATAATTATCGAGAGCATACTATCTTGAAACCAAATTTGTACAATAAATGCACTTATAGCTGCAAATATAACTCCATTTAAAATACCAATTGAAAATTCTTTAAAAACGTTTGATGAGAAATTATTTTGTGTTAAGTCATTTGTTGCAATTGTTCTTACTGTAACTGCTAAAGTCTGCATACCAGCATTACCACCCATAGATGCAACTATTGGCATTAAAAAAGCTAAAACAACCATTTGCTCTATCGTAGCACCAAATAGACTTATGCACCAAGTTGCTAAGAAAGCAGTAAATAGATTTAATAACAACCAATTAAATCTTCTTTTGGTTTTTTTTACAATTCCATCTGTAATTTCTTCATCCCCTACTCCAGCAAGTCTTAATGCATCTTCTTCAGCTTCTTCTTTTAATACTGTTAGAACATCGTCATTCATTATCATTCCAACTAATTTATTATTTTTATCTACAACTGCTGCAGAGTTAAGATTGTAATTTTCAAATAAATTTGCAACCTCTTCTTTGTCCATTTCAACAGGAATTAATAATTGGGATTCGGACATAATAGTTTCCATTTTTGTATCTCTTGGTGTTGTTAAAACTCTTGATGATGGAACTGTTCCGATTGGTTTAAAATCTTCATTAACTATAAAAATTTCTAAAAATTCCTCTGGTAAATCTTTATTTTCTCTTAAATAATCAATAGTCTGCCCAACAGACCAATTGCTAGGAATAGCAGTAAACTCACGTTGCATTAATCTTGCTGCAGTGTCTTCTGGATAACTCAAACTTTCAAGTAGAGCAAATCGGTCTTTAGGTGGTAGAGAGCTTAAAATTGAGTTTTTGTCCTCCTCAGGAACATTCTCTAAAATAGAAATTGCATCATCTGANTCTAAACCTTTAAGTATACCAACTATAGAATCTGAGGATAAATAAGTAATAATTTCAGTTTGGATTGCCTCATTTAGCTCAACAAAAACTTCAGGATCTATATTAAAATTATTTAATTTTATTAAACTTTCTCTATCATTTTGGCTTAAATGTTCAATTATATCTGCTGCATCTGCAGGATGCATCTCATTAAATGAATTGTTTATAAATTGAGTATCGTTATTAGCAATTTTTGATGTGACAACTCTTAAATATTCTTTGTTAAATTCAAAATTAACTTTTTTATCTTTAGTTTTTTTGTTTAAAGACATAAATCTACCTTTAATTGTGATTTGCACTATTAATACATAATTAAGATAATACAAATTATAAATGAACTTAGAGATCAAAAAGTCAGCAAAACCAGTAAAATATTCTGAAGCAATTAACCTATTGGAAAATAGGTTAAAAGATTTATATGAGAATAATGGTAAAGAATTGATTTGGACTTTAGAGCACGATGAAATCTTCACTGCAGGAACGTCATATAGTGAAAATGAAATAATTGATAAATCAATAGAGATATTTCAAACAAATAGAGGTGGTAAAATAACCTATCATGGACCAGGACAATTAATTTGTTATTTCGTTTTAGATTTAAGAAAAAAAAAAGATATTAGAAAATTTATTAATNTAATTGAAAAAACTATTATTCAAACNTTGAAGTTATACAATATTGAAACTTTTCCAGATAAAGAAAACATAGGTATCTGGTATAAAGTAAACAATGAAGTTAATAAAGTTGCAGCTATAGGAATTAGAGTTAGCAAATGGATTGCATATCATGGCTTTGCAATAAATATAAATAATAATTTAGAGAAATATAAAAAAATTATACCATGTGGTATTAAAGATAAAGGGATTACGAATTTAAAAAATATTATAAATCANGATTATTCNAAACTTGGTGATAAATTAATAGAAAATTTTGTTTCTAATTTGAAAATCTAAGTCGTTTTGATTTTAACAATCTTTTAAAATAATCTGGTAATAACGCAGAATAAGTATGCTTAATATTATTAATTTTAAATTTTATTTGATAAGAATGTAACATTAAATTTTTATTTATTCCCTTATTGGAATTTGATAATTTATATTTTGTATCTCCAAAAATAGGATTACCTATTGCATACAATTGTTTACGTAATTGATGCTTTCTTCCTGTGATAGGTTTTAATTCTAATAAACTAGCTTCGGAATTTTTATCTAATACTTTGTAAATTGTTTTTGCATTTTCAATAACTTTTTTATCACCATCATATCTAATTAAATCATCTTCCCAAGTGCCTGAGTTATTAGTTATTTCACCTTGACAGATAGCCAAATAAGTTTTGTGAACTTTTCGTAACCTAAATAAAGAAGTTAACAATTGAGCACTTTCTCTATTTTTTGCAATTATAAATACACCTGATGTGTCTTTGTCTAGTCTATGAACAGAGTATGGTTTAGATCCTTCAAAAATTTCGCTTTTAGTAAANATATCAACTAGATTTTTTTTTGATTTAGTNCCACCTTGTACAGAGATTCCTGAAGCTTTATTTAATACTATAAAGTTATCATTGTTTTCAATAATCAAATCTTCATTCTGTTTAACAATTTCTTTATTAGGATTAAATTTTGTTTTGGATTGTTTAATGTTTTCTTCAAAATTAAAGTTAAAAAAACTTATTTTATCATCTGTTNTAACTTTTTGAGAACTTTTGACTTTTTTTTGATTTAACTTAATTTTTCCATTTCTTAAATTTTTTTCTATTAATCCTTGCGGTATTTTTCCTAAATAATTTCTTAAAAATCTATCTATACGCATATTATTATAAGATGTTTTGACTAATATTATTTTTTTCATAAGGATAAAAAAAAGTATCAATTATTGATTTTAAAAATCAAAGATAATACTGTTGTATATTTTAATTAAGCAGTGGCTTGTTTTTTGTCTTCTGATTTAGGTGATGCTGTTGCTACATCTTTTTTCTTTTTATCTACTCTTTTCGCCTCAACGTCTCTGTCTACAAACTCAATAACAGCCATTGGTGCATTATCACCATATCTAAAGCCAGCTTTAATTATTCTTGTATAGCCACCTTTTCTATTTTCATAACGTTTTGAAAGTGTTTTTTTTACTTTATTTGCAGATTTTGTATCTTGAAGTTTTGAAATTAGAGTTTTAGTATTTTGTAAGTTATCTTTTTTTCCTAACGTAATTATTTTATCAGCCTGAGGTTTCAGCACTTTAGCTTTTGGCAGTGTTGTTGTAATTTGTTCGTATTTAATTAATGAATTCAACATATTTTTAATTAAAGCTTTTCTATGCTCTGAAGTTCTATTTAATTTTTTATAACCAAACTTATGTCTCATTAAATAGCTTCCTCAAGTTTTTTAGATAATTCGGCAATGTTATCTGGAGGCCAATTAGGTATTTCCATGCCTAAATAAAGTGACATCCCAGTTAAAACCTCTTTGATCTCATTTAATGATTTTCTTCCAAAATTAGGTGTTCTTAACATTTCACCCTCAGATTTTTGAACTAAATCACCAATATAAATAATATTATCATTTTTAAGACAATTCATCGATCGTACAGACAATTCTAATTCATCTACCTTTCTCAATAAGTTTTTGTTGAATTCTGGTTCAGTTGGTTGTTCTCTAACTATAACTTCTTGTGGTTCATCAAAATTAACAAACATTCCAAGTTGATCTTGGAAAATTCTAGCTGAGTAAGCAACTGCATCTTCGGCAGATATAGAACCATTAGTTTCAACTTCCATCGTTAGTTTATCATAATCTAAGGCTTTTCCTTCTCTAGCGGTGCTTACAGAGTATGAAACTTTTTTAACAGGACTAAACAATGAGTCTATAGGTATTAAACCCAAAGGTGGTTCCTCAGGTTTATTCATTTCTGCTGATATGTATCCTTTTCCAGTACCTACAGTCATCTCCATATGAAAATTGGTATTTTCATCTAAATTACAAATAACTAAATCTGGGTTTAAAATTTCAATATCAGTTACAGGTGTGATATCTGAAGCTTTGATTTCACCTGGTCCTTTGGCATCTAATATAAGCTTTTTTGAAGTTTCAGAATTACTTTTAAGGGCTAAAGATTTTATATTTAATACTATATCTGTTACGTCTTCTCTCACACCTTTTATAGATGTAAACTCATGAAGAACTCCATCAATTTGGATTGCAGTGACTGCTGTCCCTCTTATAGATGATAGTAAAATTCTTCTAAGAGAATTACCCAAGGTTAAGCCATATCCTTTCTCCAAAGGTTCAGCAATAATTTTTGCGTGTGATTTGTCATCACTAAGCTGGACATCCAATTTTGCAGGCTTAATTAATGATTTCCAATTTTTTGAATTTACTTCTGTTTGTTCCATTTATACTCTCCTTTTCTTTGGTGGTCGCGTACCATTATGAGGCATTGGTGTTGTATCTTTAATTGAAATAATTTTAAATCCCCTAGCTTGTAATGCTCTAAGGGCTGTTTCTCTTCCAGATCCAGGTCCTTTTACTTCTACAGATAAAACTTTCATTCCTACCTCTAATGCTTTAGCTGCAGCTGCATCAGCAGCAACTTGCGCGGCATAAGGTGTAGATTTTCTTGATCCTTTAAAACCTTTTTGACCTGCAGATGCCCATGAAATTACATTTCCATTTGTATCTGCAATAGATACAATGGTATTGTTAAATGTAGATTGAACATAGGCAATTCCATTTAAAATATTTTTTTTTCCTTTTTTCTTTTTCGAATATGAGCTTTTCTTACTTTTTGACGAGGACTCTTTTGATGCAGATTTATTTTCTGTTGTATCTTTTGTCATTTATTATTTTTTAAGTGGTGTTAATTTTTTACCTGCAATAGCAATAGCTTTACCTTTTCTAGTTCTAGCATTGCATCTTGTTCTTTGTCCCCTTACAGGTAATTTTTTTCTATGTCTTGATCCTCTGTAAGTAGCTAAATCTATAAGTCTTTTTATGCTGAGTGAATTTTCTCTTCTTAAGTCACCTTCAACAGTAAACTTTTGATCAATGTATTCTCTTATCTTCAAAATTTGATCATCTGTTAATTCATTCACTCTTTTTGATTTAGGAATTTCTAAAGATTTACATATTTCGTTAGAAAATTTGTTACCTATCCCATAAATATAAGTTAATCCAATATGAACTAATTTATTTTGTGGTATGTTTACACCTGCAATACGAGCCATAGTTTTTGTGATAAAATTGTGCCTTTTATATAAGAGAATTAGTCAAAGTCAACGCATTAAACATTGACAAAAGCGTCTATTTTCCTTGTTATTTCAGTGATATTTTCAGANCCATCAATCTCATGAAAATTATTTTTTTTTGAGTAAAAATCTAAAACTGGTTTTGTGGTNTCCATGTATGTATCGTACCTTTTAAGGATGGTATCTAAGTTATCATCAGTTCTTTTTTCTATAAACTTTCTTTTTTCGAGTCTTTTAACAATGGTATCTTTACTAACGTTTAAATAAAATACAAAACTGATTTTTTGTTCAGAATCATTTAATAAATTATCTAGGTTTTTTGCTTGATCTAGTGACCTAGGGTATCCATCAAATATTAATTTATTTTTCTTTTGAGGATCAAAGATAAATTTTTTGATTATTGTATTTACAATCTCATCACTCACAAATTTTCCATCATTCATATTATTTATTATTTGCTTACCTATATCTGTATCTTTTTTGATTTCATCTCTAAGAATATCACCTGTGGAAATTTGAAAACCTTTCAATTTTTCAACTAAATATTTGGCCTGAGTACCTTTTCCAGCTCCAGGAGGCCCAAATAATATGATGTTCACTTATCTTCCAAATTTTGTTTTTTTTATTAGTTGCTCATATTGAGAGCTCATTAAACGTGTCTGTATCTGAGTAACCGTATCTATAGCTACAACAACAACAATTAACACAGATGCTCCACCTAAATAAAAAGGTATTGGATAATTTGCTATTAGAAATTCAGGCATTAAACATACTAATGTAAGATATAAAGCACCTATAGTCGTTAATCTTGTAAGTATGGTATCTATGTAGATTGCTGTGCTTTCACCTGGACGAATGCCAGGAATAAATCCACCATATTTTCTTAAATTTTCAGCTGTTTCGTTAGGATTAAATGTAATTGACGTATAAAAAAAAGTAAAAAATATTATCCCACTGGCATATAGGATCATATATAGCGGTTGGCCTTGAGAAAAATATGAGGATATATTTAAAAAAGTTTCGTTCTGAGATACATTAAAATTTGAAAATGTTACAGGTAAAAGTAATAAAGCTGATGCAAAAATAGCTGGTATTACTCCTGCAGAATTTATTTTAAGCGGAAGATGCGAAGAATCTCCACCATACATTTTGTTACCCATTTGTCTTTTTGGGTAATTTATTAAAATTTTACGTAAAGCTCGCTCCATAAAAACAATAAATAGTATAGTTAAAACCAATAAAACAAAAATACCTATAATCATAATTGTAGAGATCGCACCAGTACGGCCAAGTTCAAACGTAGTTACTAAGGCCCTTGGAATTTCTGCAACGATACCAGAAAAAATTATTAAGGAAATACCATTTCCAATACCTCTTTGTGTGATTTGTTCTCCTAACCACATCAAAAAAATTGTACCAGCAACAATTGTTGTTACCGTAGATATTTTAAAAAACATGCCAGGATTAATCACCAGATTTGCAGAAGACTCCAATCCAACCGCTAAACCATAACCTTGAATAGTTGCTAATAAAACTGTTCCATATCTTGTAATTTGTGTAATTTTTTGTCTACCTATTTCGCCTTGGGCTTTTAAATTTTTGAAATAATCAGAAACTCCTGTCAGTAACTGCACAATGATAGATGATGATATATAAGGCATAATACCAAGTGCAAATATTGCCATTCTGCTTACAGCTCCACCAGCAAAAACGTTAAACATACCTAATAAACCTTTTTGATTNCTTTCCATCATTATTTGAAGCTGCTCTGGATCAATTCCAGGAAGTGGAACAAAGGTACCTAGTCTATAAATAGCAAGTATAAGTATTGTAAATAATATTCTATTTCTTAAATCGTGAGATTGAGTTGAAGAGCTCATTAATCTTTATTTGATTTTACTAAAATACTTCCGCCTGCTTTCTCAACTTTTTGTATTGCTGATTTAGAGGAAAAATCAGCCTCTATATTTAACTTTGAATTTAATTCGCCATTTCCTAAAACTTTAAATTGAGTTACAGATTTAGATATAATTTTATTTTTCTTTAAATATTCTAGATTAATTTTCTCAGATGAACTAATTTTATTAGAATCTAACAATTTGTTTAATAAATCTAAATTTATCTTAGCAATTTTATCTCTTCTAATTGGGTTAAAACCTCTTTTTGGAAGTCTTCTATATAATGGCATTTGACCTCCTTCAAAACTTTTAATTGCTACACCTGATCTTGATTTTTGACCTTTTACACCTCTTCCTGAAGTTTTGCCTTTTCCTGAACCTATTCCTCTACCTACTCTAATCTTTTTAATTTTTACTGAGGTTGTAGTATTTAAATTAGTCATTATCCTCTTTTTTCAATTATTTCTGATATTTTTTTATTTCGTAAAGTTGAAATATTCTTTGGTGAATTTTGTTTAGACAATGCTTTCATGCAGGCCCTAATAACGTTATGTGGGTTAGCTGTACCAAGAGATTTTGCTACTATATCTTTAATACCTAAAACCTCACACACAGCACGAACGGGTCCACCAGCAATTATACCTGTACCTTTCGGTGCTGCTCTTAGTTTTATTTTTCCCGCACCATCTTTACCAAAAATATCATGATGTATCGTTCTTCCTTCTCTTAATGGAACTTGAACTAAATTTCTTCTTGCAAGTTCGTTTGCTTTTTTAATAGCATCTGGAACTTGCTTTGCTTTGGCATGTGCAATGCCAATCTTACCATTTTGATTTCCGACAACAACTAATGCTGAAAATCCAAATCTTCTTCCACCTTTAACGACTTTTGTTATTCTGTTAATGTGTACAAGTTTTTCTAAAAATTCTGTATTTTTTTCCATTTTTTAAAATTCCATCCCATTTTTTCTTAACGTTTCTGCAAATATTTTAACTCTACCATGATACTTATATATACCTCTGTCAAAATAAACTTTTGTTATTTTTTTATCTTGTGCTTTTTTAGCAAGAGTTTCAGCAACTAAAGTAGAAAGCTCTGATTTAGATTTTTTTTGTTCTCTTATATTTTTTTCAACTGATGAAGCGGAAACTAAAGTTATTTTATTAACATCATCAATAATTTGAGCACTTATATTTTTAGTCGAACGAGAAACGCATAACCTAAATCTATCTTTGCTTGAAACTTTTTTTAATTTATTTCTTACTCTAAATTTTTTTCTATCTAATGTACTAATTTTCATTATTTCTTTTTACCTTCTTTTCTTAAAATATACTGACCTTGCTCTTTTATGCCTTTACCTTTGTAGGGTTCTGGTGGTCTAATACTTTTGATTTGAGAAGCAACCATTCCAACTAATTGTTTATCTGGTCCACTTATTTTTAATATTGTTTGCTTTTCAACAGCAATTTTTATTCCTTCTGGAATATCAAAATTTATGTCGTGACTGAAACCTAATTGCATATTTAATTGTTTTCCCTTTAATGCTGCCCTAAATCCAACTCCAACTAATTCAAGAGTTTTTTCATAACCCTTACTTGCTCCAATTATAGCATTATTTAATAAACTCCTGTTCATTCCCCATAATCTTTTTGAGTTTTGATCAATTTTTTTTGGTTTTATAGACACTTCTTTACCTTCGTCTATTTTTAAATCGAAAACATCTAAATCAATATTAAGTGATTTTTTACCTAATGGACCTTCAATATTTACAATATTTCCACTAAGTAAAACTTTAACTTTATCAGGAATTGGAATATTTATTTTACCTATTTTAGACATTAAAATACCTTACAGATTATTTCTCCACCAATTTTTTGCTTTCTTGCATCTATATCAGTCATAACACCTTTTGGAGTNGAGACTATTGCTATACCAAGACCATTATTTATTTTTGGAAGACTTTCAGCACTTGAAAATATTCTTCTACCTGGCTTTGATACTCTTTCAATTGTACTTATAACTGGGTTTCCTGAATTATATTTTAGGTTTATTTCTAAATTAGGTTTTTTATCTTTCTCAGTAACTTTGTAATCAATTATATAACCCTCAGATTTTAAAACTTCTGCTATTTTCANTTTAAATTTTGATGATGGAAGTTCAACTTTTTTATGATTTCTCATTTGAGAATTTTTAATTCTCGCCAACATATCTCCTATTGGATCACTTAAACTCATATTATCCTTTCTACCAACTTGACTTTACCATACCAGGAATTTTCCCCTCTAAACCTAATTGTCTAAGAGCTATTCTTGATATTTTTAATTTTCTATAAACACCATGTGGTCTGCCTGTAATTTGACATCTATTCATTACTCTTGTTTTTGCAGAATTTCGNGGCANTTTTGATAATTTTTGNTGTGCTTTAAATCTTTCTTCTAAAGGTAATTTTTTATCCATAATTATTTTTTTAAGCATTTGCCTTTTCTTNAATAATTTATCTGATAATTTAATCCTTTTATTATTCTTATTTACTGCACTCATTTTAGCCATATTAATTGCTCCTCTTTTCAATAAATGGAAAATTTAGCTGTTTTAACAGCTCAAAACTATGTTCCTTATCTTGGTTTTTTATCGTTATTGTAATATCTAAGCCTCTAATTTTATCAACTTTATCAAAGTTCACCTCAGGAAAAACAATATGTTCTTTTATTCCAAAAGAATAATTACCAAATTTATCAAATCCATTTGGGTTTAATCCTCTAAAGTCTTTAATTCTAGGTAATGCAATATTTACTAGTCTGTCAATAAACTCGTACATCTTATTTTTTCTTAAAGTGACCTTTAGTCCTGCATTTGTATTTTTTCTAGTTTTAAAATTTGCAATTGATTTTTTAAATTTTGTTGTGACTGGTTTTTGTCCTGTTATGTTTGCTAAATCCTCTTCACATGATTTCAAAATTTTGGCATCGTTACCGTCTAGACCTAGACCCATATTTATAACTACTTTTGAAATTTGTGGTCCCATATACAAATTCTTGTAACCAAATTTTTCTTTTAAGTTTGGTTGTATTTCTTTAACAATTAAGTCTTTTAATCTAGGTTGCATTACTTCTTAGCCTCAACTTTTTTTGATTTTTTATTATCAAGTATGGATAAATTTGAAAGATGTATAAAATTTTCCTTTGAAACAATTCCACCTTTTTTTTCTTTTGTTGTTTTTACATGTTTCTTGACCATATTAATCCCTTTTACCTTTGCACGATTATTTGAACGGTCTATTTCCATTACTTCACCATCTTTATTTTTATCTTTGCCCACTAATACTTTTACTTTAGTTCCTTTTTTGATCATTAAAGTACCTCCGGAGCTAAAGATATTATTTTCATTTGTCCTCTACTTCTTAACTCTCTTGTTACAGGACCAAAAATTCTAGTTCCAATTGGTTCACCTTTATCATCTGTTAGAACTGCAGCATTATTATCAAATCTTACCTTTGATCCATCGTTTCTATGAATGCCTTTTTTTACTCTTACTACTACTGCTTTGTGAACAGCGCCTTTTTTAACTTTACCTTTGGGTATAGCCTCTTTAACAGCTACAACAATGGTATCACCAATACTTGCGTATCTTCTTTTTGAGCCACCTAAAACTTTAATACATTCAATTTTTTTTGCACCTGTATTATCAGCTACAAATAATTCTGTTTGAACTTGTATCATTTAACGTCTCCTATAACTTCAAATTTTTTTGACTTCGAATATGGTTTGCACTCTCTTATTAATACTTTATCACCATTTTTAAATTTGTTTTCCTCGTCATGTACACTGTATTTNTTTCTTGCCTTAATTACTTTTTTTAAAACAGGATGTTGATACTTNCTTTCAACCATCACAGTAATCGTTTTATTTGGTTTATCGCTAACAACTATTCCGTTNAGTATTTTTTTAGGCATTTTTTCCTTCTAATAATGTTTTTAAACGTGCTATGGTTTTTTTTGTTTCATTAATTTTAGCTGGGCTCTTGACTTGTCCATTTACTTTTTGAAATCTAAAATTAAATAGATCTTTTTTTAATTTCTCTAAGTCTTTAAGCGCTTGTTCCTTAGTTAATTTTTTTATATCCTTTTGCTTCATCTTATATTCTTTTAATAAATTTACATTTAATAGGGAGTTTTGCAGAAGCTTTGTACAATGCCTCTTTTGCTATTTGCTCAGATACACCATCAACTTCAAACAAAATTCTTCCTGGTTTAACTCTACACGCCCAAAACTCTGGAGAACCTTTACCTTTTCCCATTCTTACCTCAGTAGGTTTTTTTGAAACAGGTATATTAGGAAACATTCTAGTCCAAACTCTTCCTTGTCTTTTCATATGTCTTGTTAAAGCAACTCTGGCTGCTTCTATTTGCTTTGAAATCACTCTTTCAGGCTGTATAGCTTTAAGTCCGAATGCTCCATAATTCATTACATTACATCTGGACGCATTACCATGTATTCTTCCTTTATGAGCTTTTCTGAATTTTGTTCTAGTTGGTTGCAACATAATTAAGCTTTATTCCTCTCCTGACTAAATTCTTTTGTGAATATTTCACCTTTATAAATCCAGACCTTAATTCCAATTATTCCATATGTAGTCAATGCCTCTGCTTCAGCGTAATCAATATCAGCTCTTAAAGTATGCGATGGAATACTACCATCCCTTAGCCACTCTGTTCTTGCAATCTCATTTCCACCAAGTCTTCCACTAACAGAAACCTTAATTCCTTTAGCACCCAATCTTAAAGCTGATTGCATAGCTCTTTTCATTGCTCTACGATATGAAACTCTTTTTACTAATTGTTGAGCAATATTTTCCGCAACTAAATAACCATTTGTCTCAGGTTTTTTTACCTCTTTGATGTTTAGGACAACTTCATTCGTTGTAAGATTTGAAAGTTTTCCTTTAATTTTTTCTATATCACTTCCTTTTTTACCGATCACAAATCCAGGTCTTGAAGTATATATTGTAACAAAACATTTCTTTGAAGTTCTCTCAATCATAACTTTAGAGACACCAGAGTTAATTACATTTTTTTTTATGTATTCTCTGATTTTAAAGTCTTCAATTAAATAGTTACCAAAATCTTTTTTCTTAGCATACCAAACAGAGTCCCATCCCCTGTTTATACCTAGTCTTAAGCCTATTGGATTAACCTTTTGCCCCATCTCTCTCCGTTTGTTTTGTTTGTTCAGTTAAAATAATTGTCACATTTGAATAAGGTTTCATAATTTCAGCAGCTCTTCCTTTTGCTCTTGCTCTAAATCGTTTCATTATTATTTGTTTTCCACAATATGCTTCCTTTACGATTAAATTATCAATATCGTATTGATAATTGTTTTCCGCATTTGCAACTGCAGATGAAATNGTTTTTTTGACATCTTTAGAAATTCTTTTTTCAGAAAANGTAAGATCTCTCATAGCCACGTCTACCTTTTTACCAACTATAGATTTTAATATTGGTTTAAGTTTTCTTACACTTGATCTNACNTTTTTATTTACAGATTTAACTGTTTTGATATCAATTTTTTTATCTTTTTTACTCATTTTTATTTATTTACCAGTACCCTTTGCGCCACCCTCAACTTTTGCTTTTTTATCAGCTGGTGTATGTCCAAAAAATTGTCTTGTTGGTGCAAACTCACCAAATTTGTGACCAACCATATCCTCTGAAACTGTAATTGGGATGAATTTTTTTCCATTATAGATTAAAAAACTAAAACCCACAAAATCAGGAATAATTGTTGATTTTCTTGACCATGTTTTAATTGGTTTTCTGTTTGGATCATTTTTAACTTTTTCAACTTTTTTAATTAAACTTTCTTCTACAAATGGTCCTTTCCAAACTGATCTTGCCATAATTTATGCTCTCTTCTTCTTTCTTCTTCTTATTATAAATTTATCTGTTCTCTTATTATCTCTTGTTTTAAGGCCTTTAGCAGATTGTCCTGTAGGTGAAACTGGATGTCTACCACCAGCTGTTTTTCCTTCACCACCACCATGAGGGTGATCAACTGGATTTTTGACAACACCTCTTGTATGAGGTCTTCTTCCTAACCATCTAGATCTACCTGCTTTTCCTATTTTAATATTTTTCTGATCTGGATTTGATAAAACACCAATTGTTGCTAAAGATCTTGAGTCTATTCTTCTGACTTCACCAGAACTCATTTTTATTATTGTATAATTTCCATCAATTCCTGAAATAGTAACAGATGAACCTGCGGCCCTTGCAATTTTACCACCTGCTCCTGGCTGTAATTCTACATTATGTATATTTATTCCTACTGGAATATCCTGAAGAGATAAACAGTTACCAACTTTTATCTCAGAATTAGGACCATTTTGTATTTTATCTCCAATCTTAACATCTTGGGGTGCTAAATAATATGCTCTTTCGCCATCTTCGAATTTTACCAACATGATATGGCATGATCTATTTGGATCGTATTCAATTCTCTCTATCTCTGCCGGCATATCGAATTTTTTTCTATAAAAATCAATCTTTCTGTATTTATGTTTGTGACCACCTCCATGGTTTCTAGAGGTAATTCTTCCATAGTTATTTCTTCCTTTTGAAGCATTATTTGCAGAAGTAAGTGGTTTATAAGGTTTACCTTTCCATAGGCCCTCTCTACTTACTAATACAGTGCCTCTTGTTGATTTTGTGTATGGTTTAAATGTTTTTAAGGCCATATTTTAAATTCCTGTTGTTAGGTCAATGTTTTGACCTTTTTTAAGTGTTATAATTGCTTTTTTAAATCCTCTTACTTTTACTTTTTTTCCTCGAGTAACTTTAGTTCTAGTTTTTTTATTTATAATATTAATCTTAGTTACGTTTACTTTAAAAATTTTTTCAATATTTGATTTAAGGTTTTTTTTGTTTGCCTTAGATGGAACTTTAAAAATTATTTTATTTTGCTCTGAAAGATTTGTTGATTTTTCAGTTACAATTGGAGCCAAAATTTTATCGTAAAGATGAACTTTATTCATTATTGATACCTTTTTTCTAATTCTTTAACTGAGCTTTCCGTAAAAATTATTTTTTTATATTTTACAAGATCAAAAGCACTAAAATGTCCAATATCTGTAATCTTTACATTTGGAATATTTCTTGTAGCCTTTTCAATATTCTCTTTTGATTTTTTATCTACAATTAAAATCGAATTTTTTGCATCAAACTTCAGTAAAATTTTATTTACATCTTTTGTCTTTTGAATTTTTTCACTAAAATCATTAAAAACTAAAAGATTATTACTTTTATTTTTTTCAGTAATTATTGAGGCAATACTTAATTTTTTTTCACTTTTATTTAATTTTCTAATCTTATAGTTGCTTTCTCCTTTTGGACCATGTGCAACACCACCTCCAACAAATATAGGTGCTTTTTTACTAGCATGTCTCGCATTTCCAGTGCCTTTTTGGGAATATATCTTTGCTGTAGATCCAATAATTTCATTCTTTTGTTTTGTTTTAGCTTTTCTCCCTTTGTAATTTGCATTGGTTTTATATAATACATTGCTTACAAGTTGCTTATTAATTTTAGCTGAAAATATTTTATCTAAAACTTCTATTGAATCTTTTTTTCCATCTAGGTTTAATTTATCTATTTTCATTTATTTCTTCTTTTTGTCTGCAGATTTTTTCATTTTTTCAATCTGCTCTATTTTTTCTGACATTGTTAGTTTTCTTAAATTTTTGACAGCCTTTTTAATGACTACCTCAGCATTTTTTGCACCAGGTATAGAACCTTTTAAATACAATAAGTTATTGTCTTTATCCGATTTGATTATTTCAATATTTTGCATTGTTCTGATTTTATCACCCATATGACCAGCCATTTTTTTTCCTTTAAAAACTTTTCCTGGATCCTGTCTTTGACCTGTGGATCCGTGTGAACGGTGAGAAATTGATACACCATGTGATGCCCTTAAGCCTCCAAAATTGTGCCTTTTCATAGCACCAGCAAAACCTTTTCCTATTGTTTTTGATTTAACATCAACAAATTTGATGTCGTTAAAAATCTCAAGGCCAAATTCGTTGCCCTCTTTATAATTCTCCGTTGAGTTTACTTTAAATTCTTTCAATAGTTTTTTTGGCTCAGTATTTTTTTTTGCAAAATAACCTTTCATAGCTTTGGTCAACTTATTATTTTTAATTTTACCAAAACCAATTTGNACTGCTTTATATCCTCTTTTATCTTGCTCAATAACTTGTATCACTCTTCCAGTTTCCATTTTAAGAACAGTTACAGGTACTGATTGACCAGTTTTATAAAACTCTCTTGTCATACCAATTTTTTTTCCAACTAGTGCTATCTCTGACATTAAATTTTTATCTCCACATCTACACCTGAAGCTAAGTCTAGCTTCATCAAAGCCTCTACAGTTGCTGGTGTTGGTTCTATGATATCAATTAATCTTTTGTGAGTTCTGGTCTCAAATTGCTCTCTGCTTTTTTTATCAATATGTGGTGATCTTAGCACNGTATANCGTTCAATTTTTGTNGGNAGAGGTATAGGNCCTTTTATATTTGCACCTGTTCTTTTTACAGTATTTACAATTTCTTCAGTAGATTGATCTAAAACTTTATTATCGTAAGCTCTNAGTTTAATTCTAATATTTTGTTTTTCCATTTTAACCTGTTTTCTTTGTTACTTCGTCTTGAACATTTTGTGGAACCTTGTCGTAATGATCAAAAAACATTGTGTATTGAGCTCTACCTTGTGACATTGATCTTAAATTATTTATATAACCAAACATNTTAGCTAATGGTACCATTGCTGTAATGACAGTTGCATTACCTCTTTGTTCTTGAGTATTAATTTGTCCTCTTCTACTNTTTAAATCACCAATTACATCNCCCATGTAATCTTCNGGAGTAACAACCTCAACTCTCATTATAGGTTCAAGTAATTTTAAAGTACCTCTAGTGCACGCTTCTTTAAAACACTGTCTAGAAGCTAANTCGAATGCAAGAACACTTGAGTCAACATCATGATGTAGTCCATCTAAAATTGTAACTTTATAATCTATCAGTGGAAATCCAGCTAATATTCCACCATCTGCAACAGTCTCTACACCTTTTTCTACACCAGGTATAAATTCTTTAGGAATTGCTCCACCTTTAATTTTACTTTCTACTTCTCTTCCTTTTCCTGGTTCAAGGGGTTCTACAGATAATTTAACTCTAGCAAATTGACCTGCTCCACCACTTTGTTTTTTGTGTGTATAATCAAATTCTGCTGCACTTAATATCGTTTCTCTGTATGCAACTTGTGGAGCTCCAACGTTTGCTTCTACTTTAAATTCTCTTTTCATTCTATCTACAATTATATCTAGGTGTAACTCTCCCATACCTTTAATAATAGTCTGTCCTGACTCCTCATCAGATGTAACTCTAAAAGATGGATCTTCCTTAGCTAGTCTGCCTAAAGCTTCACCCATTTTTTCTTGGTCAGCTTTAGTTTTTGGCTCAACTGCTATTTCAATTACNGGATCAGGAAATTCCATTGGCTCTAACAATACAGGCGTGTCTTTATTCGCTAAAGTATGACCAGTAATAGTATTTTTTAATCCTGCTAAAGCAACTATATCTCCAGCATTAGCNTCTTTAATATCTTCTCTNGAATTAGCGTGCATAAGCAACATTCTGCCAACTCTTTCCTCTTTATCTTTAGATGTATTATAGATNCCTGTTCCAGACTTAACTGTNCCNGAATAAATCCTAATAAATGTTAAACTTCCAACAAATGGGTCATTTGCAACTTTAAACGCTAATGCTGAAAAAGGTGCGTTATCTTCAAATTTCATTTCCATTTCGTCATCAGATCCTTGTTTGGTACCAGTTATAGAACCTATATCTTTGGGGCTTGGTAAGTAATCAACAACTGCATCTAAAAGTGGTTGAACACCTTTATTTTTAAATGCAGAACCAGTAAGAACTGGAACAAAATCAAAATTTAAACAACCTTTTCTTACACATTTAATTAGATCCTCTTGGCTAATTTCCTCACCTCCTAGATAGGCTTCCATTAGTTTTTCATCCTGTTCTACTGCTGTTTCAACTAGTTCTTGTCTATATTTGTCACAAATTTCTTTTAAATCTTCTGGTATATCTTGTTCTTCCCACTCAGCACCTAAATCTTCATTTTTCCAAACAATGGCTTTCATTTTAATCAGATCAACAACACCTTTTAAAGATGCTTCGATACCAATTGGAACCTGCATTACGAG
>FUFK010042337.1_pt1 | contig 19739 bp, 17 predicted proteins | sample 1021851 | NCBI WGS metagenome assembly FUFK01 (sample SAMEA51879418, study PRJEB19060) | metagenome
GTGGCCCACAATCCAGACTCTGTACCTTTGGTGCCAAGCACCGATGCCTGAAGCTGGAATAAGGAAACATTGGACTTCGAAACCTTCACTTTCCAAGTCGTCTTGCACCTGTCNGAGTACCATGCCGTTTTGGATGTTAATAATTCCTTGCACATTCTCCCCAATAACGAATTGGGGTTTGATCTCCCTAATGAGTCTAAACATTTCTGGCCAGAGATAGCGGTCGTCATCTGTTCCTTTTCTCCTCCCTGCGACTGACATTGGTTGGCAGGGGAATCCTCCCACAATGACATCTGCGTCTCCTTCTTCTCCTTTGACATTTTTTATATCCTCCTCGATTGGTATGTTAGGAAAGTTTTTTCTTAAAACTTTCTGACAGTATTTATCTTTCTCAACAAATTTCACTGTCTCAAAAAAACCTGTTGAGTCTAAGCCTAATGTAAAACCACCTATGCCTGAAAATAAATCTAATACTTTCACGAATAATCTCTTTCTAAAATCATTTCAAGATAGTGAATAGCTTTTTTAATATCTTTTTCTTTCCCTTTAGACTGGTGCCTACAAATATATTTTATGGCATTACCCTCCGCAAATAATAATTTATTTTCATTAATAAATTCTGCAGGTTGAATTTTCATTTTTGAATAATGATTACCACCAACTTGTTTTTCTAATGAATCGTACGTCGTTGATTTAAACATATCTTTATGCGTCATAAATTATAACCATACCTTTCTATTTTTGCTCTCATCAAGTATAAATTTTTTCTGCTACGTGTAACTCCAACGTACCAAACTCTGTGTTCTTCATCTCTTTTTCTAACATTTTTTAACACAGATTCTCTTATTTTTCTAGCATTATCTAGTACAAGTAAAACATTATCAGACTCGCCACCCTTTGCTGCATGTATTGTAGATACTTTAACTCTTGGTGTTTCAGTAAGCTTTTCTTTATTTGAAAGTAATAATCTAATGTAATTTTTATCTTCAAGATTAGCTTTGTCAAAAGCTTCAAACCAAGGAACTAATTTATTCCAATTATTATCAGACATATAGTCTTCAATATCATCAATCTCTTTTTGATTTAATTCTTGACCATCTGTCCATCTAGAATAATAAACAGCTGCTTTGTGTAGTTTAGTATTTAAACTTTTAAAAAATTTACTTTCAAAAAATATACCTCGTTGTTTTAATTCTTTTGCTATCTGCACAGACTTAGATCTGGTTCTAGTTAATATTAACCAGTTATCTTTTGTAAGATCTACATTATCTAAATTATTAATTTTCTCACATAAACCATCTTCTTCTCTTGGATAATATGTTTTATCTGCCCGTAATCCCTCTATTCTATTTACAATAATGTTTGATATGTCCTGAACTTTTTTTGGCACTCTTCTAGATTTTTTTAATACTACTTCTGTTGCAGGTTCTTTTATAAATCTATCTACATCTGCTCCTGCCCATGCATATATGGCTTGATCATCATCTCCTGCAAGATACATATCTTTAGTATTAGCTTTTAATATGTCATACATCATCCACTGTATTGGAGATAGATCTTGAGCTTCATCAATAAACACAACATCAAAGGTTGGACATAGGTGTGATTTGTTTACAAATTGGTGGATCATATCACTATAATCCACTAAACTATTAGCTTTTTTATATTCAAAATAATTAGCTGCTACGTGTTTTAATATGTCAGGATTTATGTCCTTAGTATAATCTCCTGTGCAATATTCATCCCAAACTTCTATATTTTTTTCTCTAGACTTTAATATTATTTGAAAGTATTCATTATCACAAGTCATATAAGGTGATGTATCAAAGTCACCTTTTGTTTTAACACTGATACTTAATTCTTTACCAAGATCATCGTAGTGATAGTCTTGCATAACATTTTCTTCTTTTAATCCTAATGTGTGAAAAGCTAATGAGTGTAATGTTTGAAAATGTTTTAAATCTTTTTTATTAAAATTTTTATTTTTATTAAGCATTCTTTCTTTTGCTGTGTATGCTGCCTTTTTAGTAAATGCAAAGTAACCTATCTTTTTTACAGGTGTTCCTATTCTTATGTATGCTAGAGCTCTACGAATTAGTTTTTCTGTTTTACCTGTACCAGGTGGTCCGTAGAATTTTTTTATCACAAAATGTTATCCTTATTTTTTCTATCTAATATTTCTATATCCTCTTCTTGTCTTGGAAAAAATGATAAAGGAATTTTTATACAACGAATAGGGTTATGTGATTTTTTATCTGTATCTTTTTTAGGGTATCTTTTTAAATGTCCTAGTTCTGCTTTAAATTCTTCTATTAACATTCTACCAGTCTTTTCATATTTCATTTTCCACTCTTTATTTTTTAAATAATTAAAAAATACCTCCATGGTAAAGTATGCAAAGCCTTCTTCTTTTAATACTGATCCACTACTAAATGATGCAGCACTAACTGCAGGAACTCCGTGTATGTGTTCATCTAAATATTTTTGTAATAATTCTTTTGGTGATGTACCTGCAGGAGGTGGTTGCACTGTTTCTGTTTCTTTTAATTTTTCTATGATAGATTGAAACTCATCTTGTTTTATTCTTGGTGGTGCTATCGGTGTATGTGATGCGATCAATCTTCTACATTTTTCCATATCCATAAGATAATTTACATCTCTAGCCAATACCTGTTTACTCTTCTCACCATCTTGTTTATCATTAAAATGAACTGTAAATCTAAACTCAGGTTCAGGTATGTAATCTATTCTAATTAAAGCTGACAGCTGCGGAAACTTCTTTTGTTTATCTGACATGTAACCAAACTGTCTTTTTGCACATTCTGATTTAATACAAAAATTTCTAATGGGATCTTGATCACAAAGGTGTCCTGCTGTTGGTTTACGCCAAGATTTAATTTTATCTAATACTTTTTTATCCCCCCACTCTTCATCATATAAAATATATTTTCTAGCACCATCTAATACTTTTTTCTCCCAAAGATCTGGGTATTTCTTTTTACAAAAAACCATATAATTAAATAAGAATCTATCTCTCTCATCAGGTAACTTGTTACTATCATCGATTGTTTTTGATATGGCTTGTAGGCATGGTGGTCCATCGCTAAACTCTTCTGCACCACCTTGCAAAATCTTACTTATATGATCATCAATAAATTCATTTAATTCTTTTTCACTTTTTAAATTAGCCTCAACAACCTGTATGTATTGATCAAAACTAAACTCTGTGCCATCTAGATTCAATGCAACTCGTTCTATTTTATTATAGTATGGTAGGTTAATAAAATTACCGTTTGTAAAACTACCATCTGACCCTGTTCCAAGTTCTGTTTGTTTTGGATATATTTCTGTTGTTGGATCTAACTCTAATGTATATAATAGTTTGTCCAAAAAATTTCTTAAAAAACTAGCNTTNACTTTNTNTTTTGTGTGNANNTATANATGNANNCCACCACTTTTNGATTTAACTGGTATNACAGGTANATTATTTTTTTNNATNATTTCTANATATTTTCTNGGACTAAAATNTTGATATGCTTTTGAATCTATATCTATGGCACCAAAACTAACCATACCACTGTCATCACAAGGTTGTATGCCAATAGATTTCTCTCCCTTGAGATGTTGAAGATAATCTAAACTAGTTAATGGCTTACCTGCCCAACCGTGTTTTACTTTNAACTTTCCTGTGGTTGAGTCTTTGTAGCCGTTAGTAATTTCTGCGTATCCATAATCTCTTTTTAATCCATCAAATATTTTTACAAACTTCTGTTCCATGCGAATATTTTGTGGGCGTTTCTACTCTCGCTTCGACGCCCACAACCTAGGATTCTAGTAATGACTTGCTTCACTCGTTTGAGTTTCTTCACCATGTTTTACTTGAACATCTCCTTTAGAAATACTCTCTGCAAAACTTTTAGCTTGATGGTAAAGATCAGCATTCTCAACTGGACCTAATTTGGTAACTTCCCAACCAAACCAACTACCTTTGTCGTTGGACTGTTGATTAGTCTTCAATACATATTGATGACTGAATGATGCAGGTGTAAACATTCCGTTTTTACCTTTAAGTTTTATACTTTGCATCATAGAGTTCCATTTTCTACTAATCTTTAATTGTGTAGATTTCATGGCGATCAATGCAGTTGTAGGAACGTCTCCTGCAACTAGTATGAAGTGTTGAGCAGTTTTTTCAATATAGTTACCGTTTGATAACCTATCTTTGTAATCTGCCCCTCTAGTTGTTTTAGTCATAATGTCTGAAGAAGAAGGGTAAATATTTACCGGTGCTCCCGATCCATCTTTACCTCTATCTCTCCATTCAACATACTCCAACTTATAGTGACAAGGTATGACAATCACACCCTTCTCACCATCGAAAAGGTCACCTGTTACTGAATTGTATATCATTCCAGGTGCTGCCCCTTCTACATACTTGCCGTCTCTTTTATTTACTTCTGGAGAAAGCTGACCAAGTATTTTAAGAAATGGTAATGCTAAATCATCTTGAGTTAGATTACCCATTCCCATATTTGCGTCTTGTTCAAAGTTGCTCACTGCCAATGACCCATTCGCCTTCTTTATTGGTTCTTTGCTCATCGTTATTTACTCCTTGTGATTTTGGTTCGGTTTCCTGCGAACACATTAAATAGTTCCGTGGGCATCTCTTGTCCAGCTTCAAGACGCTCACGGACTAAAGCTTTAAGTGTCATAGGCTCAACCTTTAATTTCTGGACAGGTTGATATCCTTGACCTTGTGCAAGGACAGCATATTCAGCTGCCTTGTTGTCTTCGTTACGACCAAAGGAAACTGTGATCTCATTTTTAATAAGATCACCCAAGCCGTTACTACGAAGCCAGTTAAATGCCTCTTCCTTTTTTGCAGGTGATATCGAGGCACCATAAATCGGTTTTACTTCAACAGAAGAACCATCAGATAATTTAAGAGTAGATAGATTCATCTCTTGCATCATAGTGGGAATTACTTCTCCCGACATAACTTCAATATCTTTTTTAAGTTTTTTTACACGTTCCTCTTGTTTAGCTAGATCCTCCTCCATAGATTGTAGTTTAACAACCTGTTCCGACAAAGATTTAGCATCGTTAACTTTTGTTAACGAGTCTTGTTTATCTTGTTCAAAGTTAATGTTCATTTTTACTCCTTTTTTGCTTTCGTATGTTAGTTATAGTTATATAAAATCCTATGTCAAGTTTATTCTTCAATATTTCCTTTCTCGTATAAGTTGACTTTTATAGGGTAATACATTTTTTCTTGTCTATCCCATTTTAAAAAATTAAATTTTCCGCTAGTAATATCTGATACAATTGAACAAGCTACACCAATTATGGCAGGATCTCCTGTTAATAATAAATAATCATCCTCTGTAAAATTTTTTAAAAGCTTTCTAAGTTTAAATATTAATGGTCCTGGAGACATTATAATTTGTGAATTTTCTGGTAACAGTGTTACTAATTCACCAAATTTTGATGCACCCATTATATTAAATTTTGGAGTGCCCAATCTTGTTCCGGGCAGCTCTTGTATCACGTAAACTTTTTTCATAACTTTCTTGACATCCTATTTATCATGTTTATACTGCATTGCAAGAAAGAATAACATACTATTTATGGATTATAAATTTAAAACTAAGCCTTTTGCGCATCAATTAAAAGCGTTAAAAAAATCGTGGAATAAACCTTATTTTGCCTATTTTATGGAAATGGGTACAGGTAAGTCTAAAGTATTAATAGACAATATATCAATGTTGTATGATCAAGGTAAGATTAATGGTGCTCTAATAGTTGCACCAAAAGGTGTTTACAAAAATTGGTATGATCAAGAAATTCCTACACATATGGTTAAGCATATAGATAAAAAAATGGTTCTCTGGCAAGCTACAATAAGTCAAAAACAACAAAGAGAACTAAATAGTTTATTTGAAACAGGGGAAGACTTACATATATTAATTATGAATGTTGAAGCTTTATCTACACAAAAAGGTGTTGACTTTGCAAAAAAATTTTTATTTTCACATAGGGCATTGATGGCTGTTGATGAGTCTACAACAATTAAAAATCCTGATGCAAAGAGAACTAAAAGTATTTGTGACTTAGGGTTGGCATCTAGATATAATAGAATACTTACAGGTTCACCGGTTACAAAATCACCACTAGATTTATTTAAACAGTGTGAGTTTTTACAGCCAGAATTACTTGGTTTTTCGTCTTACTACGCTTTTAGGTCTAGATTTGCAAAATTAAAAACTATGAATTATGGAGGTAAATCTTTTCAGTTGGTAACTGGTTATAAAAACCTAGATGAATTAGCAGAGATAATAAAACCTTTTTCAGAGAGAATATTAAAAAAAGAATGTTTAGATTTACCACCTAAAACTTATATTAAAAGAACGATACAATTATCTACTGAACAACAAAAATTGTATACTCAAATGAAACGTATGGCTATGGCAGAATTACATGGTAAAAGAATGACAACAGCTACAGCTTTAGTTCAGTTGATGAGATTACAACAGATAACTTGCGGTCACTTCAAGGCTGATGATGGATCAGTTAAACAAATAAAAAACAACAGAATAGCTGAGTTATTAAGTGTGTTGGATGAAGTAGAAGGTAAAGCTATTATTTGGTGCCATTGGAGACATGATATACAAAACGTGGTTGCTGCTATTACTAAAGAGTATGGTCCTCGATCCGTTGTTACATATTATGGTGACACCACATCAGAACAAAGACAGAGGGCTATTAAAGAGATACAGAATAAAAATGGTGAAGTAAGATTTTTGGTAGGTACACCTCAAACCGGCGGGTATGGTATCACACTTACAGAAGCAAATACAATGATTTATTTTTCAAACGGTTATGATTTAGAGAAAAGAACACAGTCAGAGGCTAGAATAGATCGTATCGGTCAGACAAGAAGTATGACTTATGTAGATATAATTGCAGAAAAAACTGTTGATGAAAAAATTGTTAAAGCACTAAGAAAAAAAATAGATATAGCTAGTCAGATAATGGGAGAGAAATTAGAAGAATGGATCTAATAATATTGAATGATGGATTATATCAATTAATACCTGTAACAAAACAAATGTTAGAAGGTATAGAATTATTTGATGAGATAAATTGTTTAGATCTTTGTGATATACTTAGATTAAAATTAACTGGTTATGTAGATACTCTTAACTTACACATAATGAATGATGGCAGCGGTAGCATGATGGGCTGTATGTGTCGTTAGTATTACATATGATTAGATAAAATAGCTAATAGTATAGCCCCTAGACCACCTATAATCCACTTTTCTAATCTTGCTATTCTAGTTTCCATTCTGTCGATTCTCTCGAATGTTTGTTTTTGCATAATTCGACAGATCTTTTCGTGATATTCTATTTTCTGTAGTGCTGATTTTCTTGGCATTACGCTCTCCTTAATAAATTAAATCTGTTACCTAAAGTATCTGCTCTAGCTAATTCAGTTAGGGTAGGTTGCTTTATAGTTTGTGCTATTACACTACCTGATGGCTGTATAGCAGCTCTTTGATCTGCAGGTAATTCTGCTTTTGGTTCTACAGCTGTAGCTGTCGGAGCGTCTTCTAAAATTCTAGAAAGAGATACTGTAGGAAATAAAATTTCATTAATTTTAGAATCTAATTCATCTCTAGAATTATCCAAATCAAAAATATCTAATCTATCTCTAACGTTGTTCATTGCTCTTATCGCTTGATTAATTTGAAAAGAAATTTGAGCTGCCTGAACAGGATCTTCAATTCTTAATCTACCTACTAATTCTTCAAAAGTTTCTTCACTAAAACCAGGAACTTTAAATTCACCATCTATTAGTTGTTCTACCTCAGATTTATTTCTTAATCTTTTTTCTAATATTTCCTCTACTTTAGAAGAAGACACTCCCATTGTTTTCATATCTTGTAACACTTGATAAAAAACTTTTTGAGCATCAAAAGAATCTAAAATATATTCTTTAAAAGCAGCTAATCTTTCTTCTCCTGATGCATTTGCTCTAAATGCATTTCTACCAAACTCTCTTCTAATATTTTGTTTATCTTTACCATAAGATGTAATTATAAAAGGCATACTATTTAATGGTTTAGCTTCCTCCACACGAACTCCTGCTAACAAAGCACCTAACTCTGTGTTAGCGTCTAATTGTTGACCAAATTGTGTAAACGTGCCTGTGATCCCTTTATATACTCTTCTAACACTTCTTGATGCACCAGGCTCTAATTGACCAAATAAATGTCCTAAAGATTTATCTATTTTCTCAAAACCTGTATCTTGAGGAAAGTAAATAGTTCGCCCATCTCTTGTTTCTCCATTTCTAAAAGCTATGTCAAATACAGCTTCAGATCCTAAAGATTCTGATACAAATGGAGTAAAAAATTCTGTAAGTGCACCAGGTGTGTCTGTTAGTTTGTCATAAAATAAAGCGTCAAACACTATTTGGTCTACATTTTTGTCATTTAACGTACCGTTGGCGTATGCATTAAACACAGCGTTTACAGGTCTAATTAAAGAATCATAAGGATTAGAGTATGAAAAATTAAAATATTTAAAATTACCGTTCGCATCAGATTCAGTTAATGGAATTAATGTTGCATTTTTTTGATAATCTGGAGCTGCAGATCTTTGAAAAGCTTTTATTTTTTCATCACTAACTCCTGTTATTTTTTCTGCAGTGTAAGCGATAGTTGATCCAACACCTCCAAATACAGCAGAAGATCCTAATAATCTTCTTGCTCCCATTTGTCTAATAAAAGGATTTGTACTTGTTAATTCTCTTGCACCAATGTTTAATAAGTGAGCGCTTGTTCTTAATATTTCTGCAGGAAAAGCTATGAAATTTCCAAAAGGTAGTTTTCTTATTGCTCTGATAACTTCAGGAACTTTACTATAAGTTGGTATGGTGTTTGTAACTAAATAAGCAGATATATCTTCAAGATTTCCTATCTGATTAAATTGTTTTATTAAACCATTTTTTTGACTTAAATCTGTTGTATCTAAAATTCTTTGATTAAGAGCAGTTAATTCATCTGCTTTTCGTGNTTCTCTACCTACAGTTCTATACCAATCTGCTATATTTTGTCTATAAGCTTGACCACCATCTATTCCAGTACGATTAAATTTAAAAGCGGTATTTAAAGCATCTTGATAAAATTCATCTGCATAAACTTTCCAAACATTATCACCACCTTGATATAAATCAAAAGCTCTTTTTACTGTTGGATTATTCATCAAAGCAGATAAACTAAATTTACCATCTTTTGCTTGTTGCAGAATAGTTTTAATTTCGTTGACCTCTATGTTTGTATCAATTACACCTCTTTCAATTTTTTTACCTAAAACTTTAGCAACTTCTGCTGCAGAAACATTTTTACCAGGAAATAAATCATCAGCTAATAATTTAAAAGATGCACCTAAACTAGCCTTACCACCTATTAAACCACTTGCTAAAGCAAAAAAAGATGCTGTTGATACGTTTCTTATCTGTGTCATAGGTGAGAAAACAGTTTTACCTATCTGACCAGTAGCCTTTACTGACATTAAAGCTTTATATAGAGGCACATTGTATAAACTTCCAAAAGTTTCATCTACCCCTTTTATAGCTTGAGCTATTTCAGGAGTTGTAAGTAGACCTCTTTGATCTAAACCTCCGTTAAATAATTTGCTATCAAACTCTAAACCATATTTTCTTACCGAATCTTTACTAACTTGTATTAAGTTATTTGGGTTTACACCTTTAGCTACAGCTTCATCGGCAGATCTAAATAATAAACCAGATTGTAAACCTGTGTCTGCAAATCTATCAAAAAAATTTTTATGATAAATTTGTTTACCTATTTGCATAAAAGTATCTGTAACTGCTGCTCTATAGTCTGTGGATGTTTCTAAAAATGCGTCTGTTACAGATTTATATTTATTAACATCAACTAAATCTTGAACAGTTTGACCTTTTTTTAATAAACTTCCCTCTACAGTTCCTACTAATTTACCAGCTTCATCTCTTAACTCTTTAGTTGGTATTCTAAAAACTTTTGCAACTGCATTAAAAATTGTGTCTGGCGATCTTTCACTTTCAACAACTTGTCTTTTTAAAAGTTCCATTCTATTTGATGCAAATTCATCTAAAGATTTTTGCCATTCAGGTGCATCTCTTTTAGTTGTACCTGCTAAATCATCAACTAATCCACGAAGACTTTCATCTTTCATTACAACTTCTTTTTTAAAAAATTCTTTTGCTCCTTTTACTTTTTCAGGATTAAATTGATATGCTTTATTTTTAAAAGCAGAAAAAACTTGTCTTAAATAAGCACCACCATTCGCAAGAATTTGAGCACCAAAATCTGCAGTTGCATCATCTTCACCTAATAATCTACCATATTGATTTCCTAATTTTTTCATCATAGCTTTTAATCTTCTAGCTGATCTTTTAATTGCTTGATTAGGTAATTGATCAAATATATCTTTAGCCTCTTGACCAGAGGTTCTTAAATAATTAAATATTAAATCATTTTCTGCCTGAGCGATAGGGGCACTTTTAAAACCTTCTTTAAACCTAACACTATAATTTGTTGCGATGTCTTTAAAATTTTTATCAATATCATCCATTAACTTAATTAAAGCTTTTTCATCTCTATTTACTTGATATCCAACTTGTTCTAACAGCCTTTTAGATTCTACATCTAGTGGGCCTGGAGATTTAAAAATATTTTTGTAATTGTCTAATCTTTTTAACAATCTATCTTTTAAAGGTGCGTTTGGTGAAGAAGATAAAAATTTCCAAGATTCTGCTTTTGGTATTCCTGTTTTTTGCATAACCTTATCAACAGCGTTGTCAAAAGCTAAACCTGTTTTTCTCACTCCAGCAGCAACAGTTTCTGTTCCTATGACTTTTGTAAGAGGATTAACCACTGTATAGTTTAATGCTCTTAATGTATTACCACCAACAAAAGCTACTCCTTTTCCTGCAGGAACTAGTCCATACTTAAAACCTAATGTACCTGCAACTGGTAATGCTGCTGTAATACCGCCCCCTAATAATGTACCTTCAGCTCCAAATTTTATTTTTTGTTTAAAAGCTTCTGCTGCTTTGGCAGATCCTTTTAATTGTTCTCCTTTATAATCTTCTGCATAACCTAATGTTTGAGCTATTGTTCTATTTTCTGCAGGATCAGAAACTACAAAGTCAGTAATACCACCTATTGAACCATAAAAACCTGCTCTTTTTGCAAGTTCCGCAGTTTTAGCACCAACATTTGGAAGACTAGATAATTTTGTTATCTTACTTGCACCAGCTAAAACTTTAATACCTTGAGATAATTTAACTAATAATCCCGCAGGAGCACCAAATTGAGCTAAAACAGAACTGATAGTTCCAACTGGTGTGTCAACATCAGGGGTTATTTTTTCAAAAGTTTTATCTATTGCTGATAATAAGTTTGTGTCTGCAATATAATCAATGGGTAAAGCACCTAATTTAATAAGTTCTTTTACAGCTATACTAGCTCCTCTAAAAGCACCTACAGGTATGTCAGTTACATAGTCGGTAAAACCTGGTTTTTTCTTTGGTTCTACTTCTGAAGGATCCGTGGATAAAAGGTCTTGAAAAAAACTAGACATAACCCCCCTATGCTGTGTCTTGTGGTAATACTAAGTTTACTCCATATTTTATATTAAACTTTTCTACATCACCTTGAGTTCTAATATATGCAAAATCTTGTAAAGCCTCTTCACTATTTGCAATTAAGTTTACAATATCGTCAGTTATTTCTTGAGGTAATCTGGTTCTAAGATCATTAAAAGATAACTTAGTATTAACAGGATTAGCAGAAGCTTCCATTGCTCCACCTACAGCCATTTTAGCTCTGCCTCCATCAGCCATAAATAATTTTATATCATCGCCAAATAAACTTTTTAACGTTTCGTTATCTACTCCATAACTTGTTAATATTCGTATGGTAGATAAAATATCTTGTTTTGTATCATCTGCTGTTTTTTGAGCCTGTTCTTTAGCTCCACCATCTAGTTTATCTATTACAGACAATTGTTCTTTGTAATTAATGATATCTTTTCTTACGTCTTTTCCAGCAGCTAATACTTGATTTAGGTTTGCTAGTTTTTTATTATCTCCTAACGCAGCTCTAGTTAATCTTAATTCTAAGTCTTGATCAGGTGTTCTGTTATCTATTGCAGATAATATTTGCGCTCTTTCAATTAATTTTTCTGTTGTTCCTTTTTTACCTGCAGCTCTATCTGCTTTTTCTAATTCTGTTGTTGCAGCAAATGCAAGTTTTGCTAATTCTCTTTTATCTCTTTTCTTAGCTGATGCTATTCCTAATAAAGATTTATTCAATGCTGCTGCTTTATCTGCTAAGGAACCCGGTGTTCCAACAGCATCAGATAAAGCTAACGCTACTTTACCTTTAGTTTCTCTATTAGTTGATCCTAGATATTTTTCTAATCTAGATAATTGTTTGCTAAACATAGAATCAAAAGAATCTTCCACCACTTCACCACCAGGACTAGTATCTTTTATTTTTGGAGTTTTTGTATCTTCAGCTCTTTTTTCTGATATTACTTTACCTTCTCTTAATACTGCATCAAGCACAGATTCACCTGGTAATACTGTTGCTGTTTTACCCTCAGTGTAAAAATCATCTATCTCTTCTGCTTTATCTTGATCTTTTTTTGCTATTTCTGATTTTATTTTTTTCTCTCGATCTTCTGTTCTACCTGCAAATTTAGGATAAGTACCTGTTTCAGGATCTAATAAAAATGCGTCTAAGAAACTAATAGATTCTCCTTCTTTGTTTTTTTTAGATAACTCTTTGTAAAATTCTCCAACATCTAAATTAGTTTCATCAAAAGTTCCTGATGGTGCTGATTTCATAAACTTTAAAGCTTCAGTTGTTTTAGGTCTATTTAAATAAGCCATAGCAGCAGTTGGAGCAAAAGGTAAGGTCATAAGACCTGTTGTGCTAGCACCTGGAATACTTAAATTACGAAGTTGAGTTAACAAACGTGCGCCTCTTGATCCTCTAGTAAGACCTATTCCACTAGGTGGTTTCATTTGAGATCTTAGTTCTTGTTTAAGTCCTGGTTCTAAAAATTCAAAACCTGGAAAACCATTAAATGCTTTTACTCTAGGAGTCAAAGTCTCAATACCAGTAGGCGATCCGCCCATTTTAAAGTTTGGTCTTTTATATAACATTATCCTCTCCCAAATAAACTACCAAGGCCGTATGCTGATAGACCCACTTGTAGTGCTTGTGATAGAGGACTCGCTTGTGGTGTTGCAGGAGAAGTTGTTTGAGTTGTAGTAGGTACACCTCCTGCTTGTGATGCTAGTCCAGACCCAAATACATTTAGTCTAGAGATTGGTTCTTGATAAGCTAGTTGTGCTCTTTGTTGTGCTGCATCTAATAAAGCTTGGTTGAAAGCTAATGCACCTGTACCAGTTGTTCCTAGTCCTTGTGATACAGTTGATTCTAATGCAGGCTGTAACGATGCAAGTCCTCTTGAGAACTCACCTAAACCTAATTGTTGTTGTGCTAATGCTTGTTGCTGTTGAAATGCTCTAGCAGCTAAATCGGACGCTTGTCCAAAACCTTGTTGTAATAATTGTGCTTGTAGTGCTGCTCTATTTCTATCTGATTGAGATTGATATTCTGCTAATTGAACACCCTCTCTACCACCACCAAACGCACCCGCACCAAGAGCTTGTGCTTGTAATTGTGGTATACCTGCAGCTGCTTGTTTATCAAATTCTGCTAATGTCGTATCAATAACTTGTTGTTGATATGGAGACATAAAAGCTTGAAAAGCTGTTGGACCTGTTAAAGCTCCTGCTCCTGCCGCAGCAGTGCCTGCTGCAGTTTGAAATTGTTGTGCTGCGTCTAAGAAAGGCTCAAAACCTGCAACACCTGTGCCGGTGCCAACTCCTGTCACCTGTCCTTCAGGACCAAAAGTTAATTGTCCTAAACCTGCTTGAGTTGCTACTCGTTGTTGAGCTGCTTGTGTTAATGGGTCAACTGCTGATACTTGAGGTCCAAGTTCCGCGAGTGTTGGTACACCTGCAGAGCCAGGTGCTCTACCTACCTGTTTCGTTAACAGATCAATATAATTCTCTTGTGCCGCTTCTAAGAAAGGGGCTCTTCTAGTTGTTTGTGTTACATTCTGAGTTGACATTATGCTCTACCTACTTTTTCTGCTTGTTTCATAACACCATATAACTTTTCAGCGCCTTTTTCAACATCTCCGCCACCGATACCTCTTACAGCGTCGGCAGTTAATACAAACTCGTTTTTAGATAACATAGCCGGTACATCGTCAGCTTTTTCTTTTACTCCTACCGGTACGAAACCACCTGTTTGTCTATAATCTAGTTCCTCGATCCCTGCTTTATTAGTCCTGACAGGCACTTCACCACCCATCGCTAAACCTATTTTACCAAGAGAGATAGATGGTGCATCACCATATTCTTTATAAGTTCCATCATCCATTAATCTTTTTGTTCTTGGAGATACTAATTGCATAATGTCCTCGAACCTATAACCTTTTTCCATAAGTTCGTTTATTAAATCTTCTTTTACTTTTAATTTTTTGTCGTAAGCCTCATCGTCAATAAGTTCCATAAATGAAAAACCATCCTTAGCCCCTATACGACCACCATCTTTTTTACCACTAAGACCCATAATAGCTATTTGTTTTAATACTCTTGCATCTTCAGGGTAACGACTTGGATTACTTAATATTCGATAAAGATTTGGCATAGTGTAGGATCTGTCTGCTCCACCAGCTCCACCTAATCTTCTAAATAAATATGATTTTTCTTGTCTACTAAAATTAATACCTGTACCAGCCATTAAATCATCCATATCTTCATCGTCTTTATCTTTATCCATCACAGCTAAAATACCCTCTTCATCTTCAACTTTGTCACCAAATCTAAAACCTATTCTTCCGCCTTGAGCTTCTTCAACTCTTTTGTTTTTAACAGAATCAATATCTGCCTGTGTTGCTTCTGCAATAGACATAATAGTTTCTTCATCCATTCCTTTAGCTAACATATCTTTTATCATAGCAAATTTTTTATTAGCTCCTTCATCGAAACCTATTCTTCCACCATCTTTTTTACCTTCAAAGAAATTAGTTAAATAACCTGCATACTCTGCTTTCTTCTCTGCCTTTGTAGCCTCATCGTATTCTTCTTCAGTTCCTATATCTTCTCCTAATTCATCAGCTAATTTTTTAGCATCTAAATATGTAAGACCTGCAGTTCCTGCAGCAAGAACCATAGTTTTATCTAAGTTACCATCCTTATCTAAAAATAAAGCTTTTGTTCCTTTTTCTGCAGCTAGTTTTGCAGCTTCAAAATAATCTTGATTTTTAATTGCTTGAATAACACTTTTAGGGGCAGACTCTGTGGCAGCTTTTGTGATAGTTTGTGTGGCTCCTTCTTTAACAATTTCTGGTGCTCCTGTTGTTAACATTTCACCACCTAAAGCATCTCCTGCACCAAAAGGTGTTTCTTTAAATTGTCCAAAATCACTACCGCTAATTGCCTCTATTTCAGGAGACTTTTTAAATAATTTACCTATACCTGTTTGAGTTCCTATTGGTGAACTAAAACCTGCAGTAAAACCTGATGGGGTAAACGCACCGCCTGATGTAAATGGGTTACCTTGAAAACCTGCACCACCTGCAAATCTAGCTAGCTGTCCACCTCCATAAGTTAAAGCACCACTTTTTAATGCACCACTTAAACTACCAGTTTGGTCAAAGCTACCTATACCTGCCATAGCTGCGGCTACTGCAGGATTAAATGGCGCAACGAAAGGAGCCGCAAAGGTTGCTACTTTAGAAACCTCATTAGGTATAACTTTTCTCACAAATTTTTTAAGTGAGCTACCTATACCGAATCGTTCTCTAGGCGCGATATTCATTATTCCGCCACCTCTTCTTAATTGTCTTTGCATCTGTCCTCTTGTTATTGCCATAATTTTGTCAAATTTGATGATTGTTGCAGGCGTGAATATCCCGAACTATCATTCTATTTTGTTTCTCCAAACAAGTCAAGAGAAGGCATTATCACCCTTATATCTCTTCTTATGTCAGACTCAGGTATACCTTTAGCCTTCCACTCTTCATCATTCTTATATTTTTCACCTGTTTTAAGGTTACTTATTTCTTCTATTACTTCTTTTGGTTTAAGTATTTGCATTATGTTGTTACCTCTCTTGGCTGTATTTCTAATATAGAAGCTATGACGTGCAGCTCGTTCGCGTCAGCAGCTTGTACTTTAAGCACCTCACTTTCCTCCATTACAAGAGGTTGAGATAAAAGTTCTGTTGATGCCTTAGATCCAATAGCTTTATCTTTAAATAAATTAAATATAGCACCACTAGAGTTCACTAATGTTATAGTTATTGTGCTACCTGATCCAGCATCCTCGGTTACTAATAATGATTTTACAACAGTTGTGGTCGCGCTTGGCACTGTATATAATGTTGTAAGATCAGTTGTTGTTAGATCTACTTTTTTATTTTTAAAACTATTAGCCATTAATTTAAAAAGAAGTTAAATGCTTCTACCTCCTGTTTTAATTCTTCTTGAAATGTAGTATTTAATTTTTCTACAATTGCATCAAGATCTCTGACTTGTGCCTCTGCAGTTGGCAGATCATATTCTTCACTTGGTCTTGTTAATACTTGTACTATCTTTGCCATTATAAATCACTATACATTACTGGGTTACTAAATGTTCCATAGTTAAAATCTAAATCTTTTAAAGATGCAGATTTAGATAAGGGATCTTCTGTTTCAGTAGGTATAACTTCCTGTACTCCCATTATACCTGTTTGTAAAATATTTTGCCTTCCACCATCACCTGTTCTATTAATTAGATTGCCATAAGCATCGATTGTTCCAGCCATTCTAGCAGACATATAATCTTCAAAATTTAAATCAGTTCTACCTGCAGGTACAACTTTTTCATTGTAAAAATCTAAATTATTTAATGGGCCAAATTTTTCTGCTAAACCTAAAAGAAGGTTTGTTGGAGTAGGAAGTTTTCTATAAAAAGCTTTAGCTTTATCAAAAGCACTAGGTTCATAAACAAAATCTCCTGCTCTATTTCTACCTGTAGGATTGGGTCCTGTATAACCAACAGTCATACCTGATGGTGAAGTTACATTAACTCTACCGGTTACAATATCAGAAGCCCTAGTTTTATTTCTATCAGCCCTATCACCACTATTAGGTCCGCCAGGACTTGCATCGTATCCACCAAGGTCTCCTTGTAATGACATAATACCACCAGGGCCTTTATTTGGTTTACCTTTTAATGAACCATATACGTTTGCATCTAATAAAATTTTTTGTTCTTTAGGTGTAATGTAAGCTAACTCTGCTACAACGTGATCAGGAGAAGATAACCATTTTTTAGGAACAGTTACTGTTTCTTGTTTACCAAGATAGTTCATACCTCCTGCTTGTTTTACAGGTTTTATAGTTTTCTTTTCTTTTTCAGTTAATTTTCTGTCTTTGTATAAACCTTTATCTATCATTATCTTCTACCATCTGGTTGTATGTCTAACCTAAAAGNTCCTANCTTCCAACTTTGATTAGTTGTTGTATTTGCTACCTTTAATGCAATGGCTCTAGCTCTTGCACGAGTATCTACTTTTTGAGTAGATGATGACACCGTAAATGGACCAAGTGCTGAACTTGATTGTGAGTCATTAGGAAAGTTTCTTAATTGTAATGTAATCTGTGTATTACCAGTCTGCGATATAAAATCAGGTATAAATCTTCTTATCTTCATTAAAAACTCTCCATCTCCTCTAAGATCTGCAACACCTGAACCCCCTTGAGTTGCTCTCTGACTTATATCAAAATCTCCTGAAGATATACTTGCAACAATGGCGGTAGTCGCACCACCTTGAACTTGATCTGTGCCTGTTTCGTGTTGATAATATATTGTAGAGCCCTCTGTGTTACCAACAACATCAAAGGATGAATCTACTGCTGCACTATATTCTGTTGCATGTGGACTTCCAAATACTGCAGAGTCCTCCCACATTGTTCTAGCTAAACTACCAACAGTCCATACGGGTCTTTGTGGAGATGAATCGAAATAATTATATGTAACTTGTTTGTTAACCACAGAGGATCCTGATGTTGGATAAAACCAAATTACCTCACCAAATAAGTTATTTAAACCTGCTGATACCATCTGATTACCAGATTCTAAATTTATATCATCAAATACAAAATCTTCTACCAAACATCTTAATGATTCTAATTTACCAGCGTATCTAAAGAAACCATTCTCCGACATCCAATATGCAGAACCATCTACCTCAACACATGCATTCTGTCCCACAAGTCCACAGTTAGTCCCTACTTGAGAAAAACCAAAGGTAAAAGGTGGACCAATAAATCTTTGAGTAAATAATGCTGTGTCTGTCCAAACATAGATCGCATCTCTACCTCTAATCGCTCCTCTGATCTGTGATCCGTCGGCNAGTCTTTGTGTACCAGCTGTATTGGTTGCTGTAGGTGTGTAAGTGTTAATATCCTCTTGATCAGAGAATCTAATAAACATATCATCTTGTGTTGATGTATCTCCGATAGTTGTTTCTGTTCCAAAAAATACTAAGTGACGATCAGGTGTAGATACTATCATATGTCTTGATGCAGTTGGCGCTCCTGTAATAATACTAGCTCTAATATTTTCTGCCCCTGNTGCAGCAGAGTTCCATTCAAATACAGCACTATCGTGTATTAAACAGATAGCCTTATCACCAAAATTATCTAATGACCACATTCCTGGTTCTAATACTAAATCCCCTGATGCTGCTTCGCCCCATGCTACAAAGTTTGTTGTGCTAGTGACTGTATCCCCTGCACCATGAGATGCAGCAGTTGTTCCTCTAACTTCTCTTGTAACACCTGTTAATTCATTAGATGTGCTTATACCTGTGTAAGATATTTCCTCTGTTCCTATTTTTATAAAATTTGTTCCTGTATCTGGAAACTGTGATACGTCTGCTAATATTATACCGGTTGTTGTTGAGGAGTTTATTGCACTAGAAAGAGTTGTTACCGGTTCACCTGCAACTTCACCACCCCAAGTTCCAAGAGACCAACCAAAACCTTTCGCTTGCACAGCAGGTCCTACAGGATAATAATGTTGTACCCTAATACCTCCTGATGTTGTTGCACCAGATCCTGACTCTGCTGATGGCATTGTAATTGTGATAGTTGTGGCGTTAGGAACTGTCGTCACCATAAATTTTTTATCATCAAAATCTGAAGCTGCAAAATTAGAATTTGTTATTGATGAGAAATTATCTAATAAAATTATGTCTTGTTCTCCTATACCATGATCTCCACTGAAAGTTATCGTAACAGATGTTGATCCGTTGGTCGTGGTAAATGCACTCGTAAGCGTAGTTGTAGATTTAATAGGATGTATGTCGTAATACACACCCCCAGAGAATGCATATAGGATTCTGTTTGTACCGATAATTGCATATTTTCTAGCTTTACTATTTACAAAATGATGAAGTCCTCTTCCGGCACCTGTTAATTTATCATCACCAAGCTGTTTCCAACCACCTATTTTTTCAGGTGTGCCATATCTAAACCTAACATTATCACAGTCGATCCATTGACCNTCTGCNCCTGTNGGTGTTATTTG
>FUFK010040807.1_pt1 | contig 19735 bp, 17 predicted proteins | sample 1021851 | NCBI WGS metagenome assembly FUFK01 (sample SAMEA51879418, study PRJEB19060) | metagenome
CTGGAGAACAGGACGTTCGACAGGGAGCCCCCAGGGACGGGTTCACGGCGTTCCCGGAAGGGCCTGGCACGGACACGCGCCCCCGGCTGGAGAGAAACGGAGTCCCGCCGATTATGAATTACCGTTGAGGAAGGCGGCGATCTCCTGGTAGGCGGCGGCGCAGGCGTCGGGCGCCAGCGATTCCAGATTCAGATAGGCGTGGATCATGTCGTCGAAATGGCGGTGGCGGCAGGGCACGCCGGTGTCGTTCAGCCTTCGGACATAGGCCAGGGCCTCATCGCGCAGCGGGCAGTATTCGGCGCTGATCACCAGCGTTTCCGGCAGCCGGTTGCTCACCGGCATGAACAGCGGCGACGCGCCGCGGCGGTCCTCGCCGTGCTGGAAATAGTGCTCGAAATACCAGGCGATGCGCTCCGCCTCCAGTAAATAGCCCTGGCCGTTCTCGGTCATTGAGGGGTGGTTCAGGGTGTAGTCCAGGCTGGGGTAGATCAGCACCTGTTTTTCCACCGGCAGCCGCTGGTCGTTCTGCGCCAGGGCGCTGAGGGTGGCGGCGAAGGTGCCGCCGCCGGAGTCGCCGGCCAATGCCAGGCGCCGCTGGTAGCGGCGCCCTTGGGCGTCGAGCACCGGCCACAGGTGGCGGGCCACGCTGTGGCAGTCTTCCAGGCCGAACGGGTAGGGGTATTCCGGCGCCAGCCGGTAGTCCACCGACACCACCAGCCAGCCGCTGGCGTCGGCGAGCCGCCGGCAAATCGGGTCGTACACCGCCACGCTGCCGGCCATATGCCCGCCGCCGTGGAAGAACAGACACACCGGGGTGTCCCGGTCCGGCGCCGGGTCGTAGAGGCGCACCGGCACCGGAGTTTCGCCGCACTCCACCCGGGCGTCGCCGACCCAGGGCAGCTCGGGCCCCGGGCGGACCTGGTTGCGGGTCATCGCCGCCATGCTGTCCCGCACGGTGGCCGGGGTGGCTTCCACGCCGGCCGCTTTTTGTTCCGCCACCAGTTCATTGAGGCGGTCGAGCCAGGCCTTTAGCTGAGCGTTCAGCATTGAAACAGCACCAGGGCATCGCCCGCGCAGATCATCCGGCCGTCCTCGCCGGTGCACAGGGTGTCCAGATTCACCAGCGCCTTGTCGCCGCGCAGGTGGGTAATGGTGACCGTGGCGGTCAGCGTTTCGCCGATGCGGGCGTCCTCCTCGAAGCGCATGTGCTGCTTGAGGTAGTTGGTCCCGTGGCCGGGCAGCTCCTCGCCGAGCAGATAGGAAAACAGGCCGGCGATCAGCGGCTCGGGCACCTGGTCCGGCGTCTCATCCTCAAGGCCGGCCATGTCGCACCAGGCGCGCACATCCTCGGCGCTGAAGCGCCGTTCCACGGTGGCCTGGTCTTCCAGCCGCAGGGCGTTGAAGCGGGGCAGGGTCTCGCTCATGGCGCCATCTCCTGATCGAGTTTGAGACGGCAGGTGCCCTGCAGGCAGCGGCTGTCGTCTTCCTTGAGCACGTCGGTGGTGAGGTGGACGATGCCGTCCACCGGGCGGCCGCGGGTTTCCAGCACCACGGTGAGCGGCTCGTCGGCGTAGGCGGGCGCCGGAAACTTCAGGTCCTGCACTTCCAGGCGGGCGCCGGGGAAGAATTCATGGATCAGCCCGCGCACCGCGCTGAACAGCAGCATGCCGTGGGAGACGGTGGCGCCGAAGCGGGTGCCGGCGGCGTAGTCCGGGTCCACGTGGATGGGGTTGTGGTCGCCGCTGAGCCGGGCGAAGCGCTGGAAGTCCGCCTGGCTGAAGGACAGATCCCGTTCCATGCGGGCGATGTTATTGTTTTGCATGATCACGCAACTCCTGTTTGGTGACTTTGCCCAGGGCGTTGCGGGGCAGGGCATCGACCCGTTCGAACGCCTTGGGCACCTTGTAACCGGCGAGCCGCTCGCGGCAGAACGCGCGCAGCGCTTCCGGGTCCGGGGCGTCCCGGTCGGCGTGGACGCCGTAATAGGCCTTGCCCACTTCGCCCCATTTATCGTCGGGCATGCCCACCACCGCCACTTCGGCGATGGCCGGGTGCTGCTCCAGTACTTTTTCCACCTCCGCCGGGTAGACGTTTTCGCCGCCGGAGATGTACATGTCCTTCCAGCGATCGACGATGAAGTACTGGCCGTCCTCGTCGCAGCGGGCCACGTCGCCGCTGTGCAGCCAGCCGTCGGCGCGGATCGCCTCGGCGGTGGCGTCCGGGCGGTTCCAGTACCCGGGCGTGATGTTGGGCCCGCGAATCAACAGCTCGCCGGCCTCACCCGGGGGCACGTCCCGGCCGTCCCGGTCGACGATGCGCACTTCTGTGAGCAGCTGCGGCCGGCCCACCGAGCCGATCTTGTCGATCACCTTGTCCTCGTCCAGCAGGAACACCGTGGGGCCGGTTTCCGTCATGCCCATGCCGGTGCGCACGCGGATACCGGCGTCCACATAGCGCTGCGCCACCGGCAGCGACAGCGGCGCGCCGCCGCAGCCCCAGGAGCGCACGCCCTTGAGGCGCTCGCCGCTGAACCCGGGGTGATCCAGCAGTGCCTGATACACCGCCGGCACCCCGAAGAAGATGGTCGCTCTTTTTTCCAACACTTGCAGTGCCTGATCCGGATCGAAGGCGCGCGCCACCAGAACGCTGCCGCCGACCATGAACACCGCCGAGGAATACAGGTTGATGCCGGCGGTGTGGAACAGGGGCAGCACGTTGAGCAGCACATCGTCGCCGCTCAGGTTCACCGCCAGACCGATGTTGAGATAGTTGGCCAGCATCATGCGGAAGGTCTGGATCACGCCCTTGGGCCGGCCGGTGGTGCCGGAGGTGTAGAGCAGGTACCAGGGGGTGTCCGGGTCCTTGTCCGGGTGGGCGGAGAGATCCGGCCGGGTGTCGGCCAGATCCCGGTGGTAATCGCGTTGGCCGTCGGCGGCGCCGTCCAGGGCCACCAGGGTGAGCGGCCCGCAGCGCTGTTGGAGCTCGGCGGCGGCGTCGCCGAACTCGGCGCCGAAAATCAGCGCGCCNGGGTCGCAGTCCTCCACCAGCACTTCCAGTTCCGGCACCGCCAGGCGCCAGTTCAAAGGCACCAGGATCAGGCCGGCCTTGGCGCAGCCGAACAGCATGGCGAAAAACTCGGCGCGGCTGTGGCCCAGATAGGCGAGCCGGTCGCCTTCCTCCAGGCCCCAGTGGTCACGGGCGGCGGCCGCCAGCCGCGCGGCGCGCTCGTTGAACTGGGCGTAGTTGTAGCGCTCGCCGCTTTCCAGGTCCTCCAGCGCCGGGCGCTCCGGCGTTACCCGGGCCCGGTGGGCGAGCAGGTCGAACATGTCCATCGGGCTCTCCCTTAATTATTGATTTCCGACCAGCTGAACCGGGTGATNCGGTTGCTGATCAGCGAGAACACATAAACGTCGCCGTCGCCCACCGCCACTTGCTCGGCGTCGAACAGGCCGCCGGGACGGGTGCCCAGCGCCGGATCGAGCCAGTGGCCCTGGTAGGCCGGGTCGATGATGCCGGCGCCGTTGGGGCTGTACTGGTCCGGGTTGGCCCAGGCGCGCGCCACCATGTTGAAGCCGTCGGCCACCACCAGCGCGTCCTGCTGGGCGTCGTAGGCGAGNCCGGCGGGCAGGAACAGCCGATCCGGGTCGAGGCCGTCCGGGTGGTCGTAGGTGCCGCCGCCCAGGCCGAGCTGGCCGATCAGCGCGCCGTTGGCCGGGTTCAGGGCCTGGATGCGCTGGTTGCGGCGGTCGGTGACGTAGACGCGGTCGTCCAGGGCCAGCACGCTGCCGATCTGATCAAAGGTGCCCGCGTCGCCCTGTTCGAAGAAGTCCGGGCCCAGGCTCCAGCCGTCGCCCAGGTCGTTGCCNTTGNCGCTGTCCGGGCCGCCGGCGTACCAGTTGCCGTTCAGCGAGCCGCTGCCGCTGTCGTAGTCGAAACGCCAGACGTAGTTGTCGAAGCTGGTGATATAGATGGCGTGCTGGTCGGCGGCGCCGTCGTTGATCGCGCTCACCGCCACCGGGTAGTTGGTGTTGCTGGTGGACAGGCCGATCTCCGGCACGGGCAGACCGCCGGTGCGGTAGCTCAGGTTGAACAGCTCTTCCAGATTGCCGTTGGCGTCGTAGATGCGCAGGCTGGCGTCACCGGTGTAGGGCCAGGGCAGGGTGACGTCGGCGCCCACCAGGACCGCCACCGCTTCGCCGATGTTGGGGTCGCTGAAGGTGGCGATGCCGGTGACGCCGTAGCTGATGTTGGTGCCCGGGAAACGGCCCTGATAGACGCCGTTGCNGTCGTAGATGTTGATGCGGGTGTTGGGCGTGTCGCTGACCAGCANCTGGTCCTTGCTGCCCAGCCAGGCCATGCCGCTGGCGGAGTGCAGCTGTCCCGGCAGGGTCCGTGGGTGGCCCCAGTATTCGTTGTCGGCCACGGTGCCGACGCCGGCGGAGACCGAGCAGCGCAACAGGCTGGTGCCGCTGGAATTGGTCCAGCACTTCTTGATGCGGTTGTTGCCGGAGTCGCTGACCAGATGCACGCGGGCGTTGGAATAGTAGTAACCCCAGGCGTAGATGTTTTCACGGTAGAAATCGCCGTTGGCGTCGATCATCGGCACCAGATCGTTGGGCAGCTGGAAGGCTTCGTCCTCGGTGCCGGCGCTGGNNGGCGCGCGCATTTCCACCTGGTGGATACCGAGGCGGCCGTAGACCCAGTTGGCCTGGGCGTCGGCGCTCTGGCTGCNGCGGTAGCGCACCGGGTTGCNGTCGCTGGTGCTGGCCAGGTTTTCGAACTGGATGATGCGGCCGTTATAGGTGTCNGCCACGTAGAGATTGCCGTCCAGGTCGGTGCGTACGCCGCGCGGGCGCTTGAGGTGATCGACGCTGCCGCCGTCGTCGCGGAAGCGGCCCAGCATGTCGTCCAGGGTGAGCTGGCCGGTGCTGGTGTNGACGCGGAAAATCTTGATGCGGTTGTTGCCGTTGTCCGCCACNTAGAGATAGGTGGCGCCGTTGTCNGGCGACNGGTANTAGGTCATNCCCTGGGGAATNCGGAAGCCGTCGCGTTTGTCCGGCTGGCCGGCGTAATCGTCGTAATTNGTGGANTCGCTGCCGTAGTTNTTGTCGACNCCGCGNATGATCGGGCCGGCGTCCACGTAGTCGCCGCTNNCGTTCTGGTGGCCCAGGGTCTGAATCAGGCTGACCTGATAGCCGTTGTCCGGATCGATGCGGAACGCTTTGACGCGGTGGTTGAACTCGTCGGAAACGTAGATGAACCCCTGCGGCGTAATGGTCATGTTACGCGGCAGATAGATCTCCTCGCCGCCGCCGTGGCCGGGCTGGCCGAACGAGGTGACGTACTCGAAATCGCCGGCGTCGGTGTTGACGGTGCGGAAGAAATGAATCTGGTGACGGCCCACGTCGTTGACGTAGAGCCCGGCCAGCCGGTCGTCGTCCGCTTCGCTGGCGGACAGGAACGCGATGCCCAGCGGNGCGCGTACCTCGGGCACCGAGCTTGCCGGGCTGTCCGCCGCCAGGGTCTGGTCGTTGTCGTCCAGCCGGCCCACCAGGGCGCCGTTCAGGTTCAGCACCTTGATTTCATGGTTGCCCATGTCGGCCACGTAGACCCGTGCGCCGGCGGCGCCCTGGCCCAGGCTGTCGCGGTCGTAGGTGACGGTGGTGGGGGTATTGAACTGGTAGCGCTGCTGCACCGGTTCGCCGCTGAGCTCCGCGGAACGGTCCTCGTCGGCGAAGGTGTCGAACCCGCCGGCCAGCGGCGGCAGGGCGCCGAGTAGCAGGGCACCGGCGAGTGCCGCCAGCGGCGTTGGCGTTATTGTTTTCATCTTGTCTCTCCCGATTTTTGTTTTTCGTTGTTTTGTTTTTTCCTATCTGTTCAAGAAGTCGGCCATGCCCTGGTCGGCTTCGTCGGTGATGATCTGCTCAAGAAAATGGCGGTACTCCGCGTCCAGGCCGGCGGCCACGGTGTCCAGGTCGGGCCGGGTGAGGGCCAGGGTGTGGTGCACACTGCCCCGCTTGGCGGAGCACAGCGCGTCGGCGACGGCGCGGGCCTGCTCGGCCACCTGGTTCTCCCCGCTGAGGTACTGGACCAGGCCCACCCGATGGGCTTCCTCGGCGTCCACGCGTCGGTTGGTGAGCTGGATGTCGAGAGCGCGGGCGCGGCCGATGCGCTCCGGCATCAGCGCGGTCCAGCCGCCGTCCGGGCTATAGCCCACCCGGGTGTACCAGGGCGCGAAGCTGGCGCGCGGACCGGCCACGACGATGTCGCAGGCCAGCACCAGGCCCACCGAACCGCCGGTGACCATGCCGTGCACCGCCGCCACCGTGGGCAGCGGCAGACTGAGCAAATCCAGGATCACCGCGTTCAGCGTGCCCACCACGCGGCTGGCGTAGTCGTGCCGTTCGGCGCGCGGCGTGTCGTAGAACCCGCCCACGTCGCCACCGGTGGAGAACGAGCGGCCTTCCGCGTCCAGGATCAGCGCCGCCGGCCGGTCCTCGCGGCAGCGGGCGAGCGCGGCGCGCAGGCCGTCGAGGAGTTCGGGAACCAGAGCGTTGTGGCGCTCCGGGCGGTTCAGGGTGAGGCGCGCCAGGTCGCCGTCGAGTCGGTAGTGCACCGCGTGGGTCATGGCTTCTCCTTACCGTCCAGGGTCAGGCCGTTGCGGAACAGGTCGGAGAGGGTCTCGACGATCTCGTCAAAGGAAACATCCTGCTCCCAGAGCGCGTAGCGCAGGCCGAGAAAGTTGGACATGCCCATCAGAGCCCATACCCGCACCTCGTTATTGCCGGGGCGGATTTCGCCCTTGCGGGTGGCGTTGGCGAGCATGCGCACATAGCCCTTGCCGAAGGCTTCGTAGTAGTCCCGGTAGATGGCTTCGTCGACGAACTGGGCCTCCTGCAGCACCCGGTACAGCGACGGGTTGTCGTGAAGATACTGCAGGAAGGCGCGCAGGCCCCGCTCCTCCGCTTCCAGCCGATTGCCGGCGTCGAGAATCTCCGCCGCCAGATGGGCACGCACCTGATGGCCCATATCGCGCACCAGTTCGCGCAGGATTTCTTCCTTGCCGGCGAAGTAGGTGTAGAAGGTGCCCTGGGCGACGCCGGCGGCGCGGGTGATGTCGGAGATGCCGGCGCGGTGGTAACCGAGCGTGCCGAAAGTGTGTTCGGCGGCCTTGAGAATACGCGCCCGGGTGCGGGCGCCGCGGGCGGTTTTCGGGGCGCCGGGCCCGCCGCTGGCGGCCGGGGCCTGGGCGGCGTTGGTCTGGGGGGCAGTGGTCATGGCGGGCTTCTTGGTCCGTGATTTTGTTGTATGAAATATGAATCGGTATTCAACTAAATTAAGTTTGCGCACCCCCAGTGTCAACCAGGATAGGGCCGAAGGCATGCCATGCGCGGCCTTTTCGAACCGGGAAGTACGCCTCAAAGGCCAGTTATTCCGGTATTTGCAGGTGGCATGGCCGGTCCCGGCGGGTAATTCCACGTTTGTGGAATTTTTTCCGAAACCCTCTTGCGAAAAGGTGAATCGGCAGTCATATTGAAGGGGACCATAACCACAACAAGACGGCCATCAGGCCGAAAAATAAGGGAGNGATTCCTATGAAGCGTCTCATCACCGCGACGGCCTTCACGCTCACCGCCCTCACCGCCGCGCCCCTCGCGCAGGCGGCCGATACCATCCGAATTGCCCATGTCACCGGTTTCACCGGTCCGTTGTCCGCCTACGCCGAGCAGCTCAGCGTGGGTATGAAGATGGGTTTCGAGTACGCCACCGACGGCAGCATGGAAATCGAGGGCCGCAAGGTCGAGATCATCGATAAGGACACCCAGCTGGATCCGGCGCGCGCCCGGTCGCTGGTGGAAGAAGCCTACGCCGAGGACGACGCCCACATCGTGGTGGGGCCGGTGTCTTCCGGGGTGGCGCTGGCGACCCTGCCGATCGCCGAACAGTACGAGCGCATCATCATGCCCGAGGGCGTGGCCGACGCCATCACCGGCGCGGACTGGAACCGCTACGTGTTCCGGGTGGGCCGTAACTCTTCCCAGGACGCGGTTTCCAACGCCGTGGCACTCGGCGAGCCGGGTGTCTGTGTCGCCACCATCGCCCAGGATTACGCCTTCGGCCGTGACGGCGTGGCCGCCTACAAAGAGGCCATGGAGACCCAGGGCGGCAAAGTGGTCCACGAAGAATACCTGCCCACCGACGCCACCGACTTCACCGCCGCCGCGCAGCGTTTGTTCGGCGCCCTGAAGGATCGCGACGATTGCGAGCAGGGTAAGTACATCTTCGCCATCTGGGCCGGCAGCGCCAACCCGCTGAGCCGTATCCAGGACCTGCAGCCGGACCGCTTCGACATCAAGCTGGCCACCGGTGGCAACATTCTGCCGGCTCTGGTGAGCTACTCCGAGTTTCCCGGCATGGAAGGCGCCGGCTTCTATTACTTCGAATCCCCCGAGAACGAGATCAACGACTGGTTCGTGAAGCAGCACATGGAGCGTTTCAACGCCGCCCCTGACTTCTTCACCGCCCAGGGTTTTTCCCAGGCCATGGCGATCACCGCGGCGATCCGTGAAGCGGACGGCTCCACCGACACCGAGGATCTGATCGACGCCTTCGAGGGACTGGTGTTCGAAACGCCGAAGGGCAAGATGGTGCTGCGTGACGAGGACCACCAGGCGATGCAGGAGATGTATCACTTCCGCATCGAGGTGGAAAAGCGTGACGACTGGTTCGCCGACCGCACCGTGGAAGCGGGCGTGCCCAAGCTGATTCGCAAGATCGGCATGGACGAAATGAACATCCCGATTCGCAACAAGCGCTAGGTTTTTCCCAGGAAAAACGGATACAGGATGCAGGTTACAGGATACAAGCCAGGCTCCTTCGCGGGCCCCTGTATCCTTCATCCTGAATCCTGTATCAACCGCCAAGAATTCCGATAATACGATCCAATAAAAAGGGACCTCCCATGGCCTCCTTGCACCCCGAATCCGCCTCCGAACCGGTCCTGGAGACCCGCGGGCTGACCATCAATTTTGGTGGGCACGTGGCGGTGAATCAGGTGTCCTGCGCGTTTCACGCCGGCACCCTGACGTCCATCGTCGGCCCCAACGGCGCGGGCAAGACCACCTGGTTCAATCTTATTTCCGGACAGCTTGCCGCCAGTGCCGGCAGCGTGCACCTGTTCGATCAGGATATTACCGCGCTGGGCGCCGCCGCCCGGGCCGATAAGGGCCTGGGCCGCGCCTTCCAGCTGACCAACCTGTTTCCCAACCTGACCGCCCTGGAGAACGTGCGCCTGGCGGTGGCGTCGCGCTACCGCATCGGCCATGTGTTCTGGCAGATGGCCTCGCGCCGCCGGGACATCAGCGACCGCGCCGCCGCCTATCTGGAGCAGGTCAACCTGGGCAAGCGCGCCGACACGCCGGTGGCCAATCTGCCCCACGGCGATCAGCGCAAGCTGGAAGTGGCGTTGATGCTGGCGCTGGAGCCGGAAGTGTTCATGTTCGACGAACCCACCGCCGGCATGAGCGTGGACGAGGTGCCGGTGATTCTGGATCTGATCGCCGACATCAAGAACAAGCAGAACAAAGTGATTCTGCTGGTGGAACACAAAATGGACGTGGTGCGCTCCCTGTCGGACCGCATCGTGGTACTGCACAACGGTGAACTGGTGGCCGACGGCGAACCTTCCGAGGTGATCGCCTCGCCGATTGTTCAGGAAGCCTATCTGGGCGCGCCCCAGGAAGACACCGCCGGCGAGGAGGGCTGAACGATGGCCGAATCGATTCTTTCCCTGTCCGGCGTGCGCGCCGACATCGATCAATACCACATTCTGCACGGCGTGGACCTGGAAGTGCCCGCCGGCGAACTGACCGTGCTGCTGGGCCGTAACGGCGCCGGCAAGAGCACCACGCTGCGCACCATCATGGGCCTGACCACGGTGACCCAGGGCAAGGTGCGTTTTCGCGGCGAGGACATCACCGGCCAGCCCACCCCGCGAATCGCCCGCAAGGGCATCGCCTTCGTGCCGGAGAACATGGGCATTTTCAGCCTGCTGACGGTGCGCGAAAACATGGTGCTGGCGGCGGTGGACGGCCCCATGGACCCGGCCCGCCTGGACTGGGTGTTCGACCTGTTTCCGCCGCTGAAAAAATTCTGGAACCGGGCCGCGGGCAACCTCTCCGGCGGCCAGAAACAGATGCTGGCCATCGCCCGGGCGATCATCGAGCCGCGCGAGCTGTTGCTGGTGGACGAACCCACCAAGGGTCTGGCCCCGGCGATCATCAACGACCTGGCCGGCGCCTTCGAGCAACTCAAGCAGCAACAGGTCACGGTGCTGCTGGTGGAGCAGAACTTTAATTTTTCCCGCCGTCTGGGTCAGTCCGCGGCGGTGATGAACGATGGCGGGGTGGTCTGGTCCGGCCAGATGACCGAACTCGCCGACAACGATGATCTCCAGCACGAGCTGCTGGGTCTTGGGCTCGGCGAGCACCAATAAGAATAGGAGTAAGACCATGTCGGCGCACGACGAAATGATCGGTCAAGCAACGCCGCCGCAAGGCGTGTTGGCGCGCTTTGCCGCGTTCCGCGAAAACAAGCCGCATATTTTTCTGCTGCTGCTGATGATGGCGGTGGCCCTGTTGATGATGGACCCGCGCACCTGGGTACTGCTGACCATCAGCGGCCTGGCGATGGGTGCCATGGTGTTTTTGATGGCCTCGGGCATGACGCTCACCTTTGGGTTGATGAACGTCCTCAACCTGGCTCACGGGGCCTTTATTTCTTTGGGCGCGTTCGCCGGTGCCAGCGTGCTGGTATGGCTGAGTGCGCAGGCCAGCGAACCGTCGCTGCTGATCAATCTGGCGGCGATTCTGCCGGCGTTGGGGTTTGCCCTGGTGGTGGCGGGGCTGCTGGGTCTGGTGTTCGAGCGGCTGGTGATCAAGCCGGTGTACGGCGACCACCTGAAGCAGATTCTGGTCACCGTGGGCGGCTCCATCATCATCATGGAGCTGATCCACGTGGTGTGGGGGCCCAACGAGATTCCGGTGCCGCGCCCGGAAGCGCTCACCGGCGCCTTCCTGCTGCCCGAGGCGCTGCCGGTGATCGGCGGCGTGGCGCTGGAAAAATACCGCCTTATCGCGGTGGTGCTGGGCCTGGCGATTTACGGGCTGATGACCTGGATCATCGAGCGCACCCGGGTCGGCATTCTGATCCGCGCCGGGGTGGAAAGCCGCGAGATGGTGGAAGTGCAGGGCTACCGCATCCGCCTGTTGTTCCTGGGCGTGTTCGTGGCCGGCTCGGCGCTGGCCGGCCTGGGCGGCGCCATGTGGGCCATGTACCGGGAGATCATCACCGCGCACATGGGCGATGAGCTGATGATCTCGGTGATCGTGGTGATCATCCTCGGCGGTCTGGGCTCCATCAAGGGCTGTTTCTACGGCGCCGTGCTGGTGGGCCTGATCAATCTGTATGTGGGTTACCTGGAACCCCGTCTGGCCGCGGTGGCCACGGTGGGGCTGATGGTGGGCGTGCTGATGTGGCGTCCGCAGGGTCTGATTCCGGTCATCAAAGTCTGAGGGGGCGCGCTATGTTTAATCGTATTCTTTCCGGCGACTATCCGCGTAGCCGGGCGCTCTCCGCGCTGCTGGTGCTGATCGGTGTTTGTCTGGCCCTGGGGCCGTTCCTGTTCCCCGGCGTGCGCGCCTTTTCCATGCTCGGCATGATCTGCGTGTTCATTATCGTGGTGGCGTCCTACGACCTGATGCTCGGCTACACCCACATCGTGTCGTTCGCCCACACCATGTTTTTCGGCATCGGCGCCTACGGGGTGGCGATGTCCACGGACGCCTTCGGTTCCGGTTTCGGCGCGGTGTTCATCGGTGTCGGCGGGGCCGTGGTGATGAGTATTCTGTTGTCGCTGCTGCTCGGTTTGCTGTCGCTACGGGTGAAGGCGATCTTCTTCGCGCTGGTGACCCTGGCGGTGGCGTTCGCCTTTCTCAGCCTGGTGACCCAGCTCTACAACATCACCGGCGGCGAGGACGGCCTGGCGGTGCGCAGCCCGCGCGAACTGGGCCCGGCGTTCCGGCCGTTCGATTCCCCCTTGCCGGGCTTCAGTGTGGTTGATTTCATCACCGGTGTGGTCGGCCAGGGCAGCATCGGCCAGGCGTTCAGTGATGCCGTGTTCGAGGTGCGGGTGAGCGGCCGGCACCTGATGTACTACATCACCTTCGCGATCTCGCTGGGCGTGTTCCTGTTCCTGCTGCGCATGGTGAACTCTCCGTTCGGCCGTGTCCTGCAGGCGATCCGCGAGAACGAGTTCCGCGCCCAGGCGCTGGGTTACCGGACCGTGTTCTACCGCACCGCGGCGGTGATCGTGTCGGCGGTGCTGGCGACCCTGGCGGGGGTCTTGTTCGCGCTGATCAACCGTTACGTGAATCCAGAGAACACGCTCAACTTCGAGCTGATGGTGTTCATCCTGTTGATGTGCGTGATCGGCGGCATGGGGACCCTGTACGGCGCCGTGGTGGGCACCGCGCTGTTCCTGCTGGCGCAGAACTATCTGCAGGATCTGCTCGGGCTGCTGGTCAGCAACGCCGAGCCGGGCAGCCTGTTCGCCGAGCTGGCCGGCCCGGATCGCTGGCTGCTGTGGTTCGGTCTGTTGTTCGTGTTGAGCGTGTATTTCTTCCCGGCCGGTATCGTCGGTCAGTTGCGGCTTTGGGCGGAGCGGCGCCGGGAGCGGAAAGCGGCGCCGGCGGCGTCGCCCCTGAAACAGGAGTCCTAGTCATGCGTCTTGAACAACGCGTCGCGGTGATCACCGGGGCCGGTCGCGGCATCGGCCGGGCGATCGCCGAGCGGTACGCCCGCGAGGGCGCCCGGGTGGCGGTGGCCGATCTGGACAGCGCCACCGCCGAAGAAGCGGCGGCGGCGATCCGGGACGCCGGCGGCGAGGCCCTGGCGCTGGCCATGGACGTCACCGATGAGCAGGCGGTGGACGCCGGCGTTCAGCGGGTGGTGGACACCTGGGGCCGGCTTGATATCGCCTTCGCCAACGCCGGCATCCAGCANATCGAGTCCCTNGACAAGCTGGCGCTGGANNACTGGCGCAAGGTNATGAGCGTGCANCTGGACGGNGCCTTCCTGCTCACCCGCGCGGCGCTGCGTCATATGTACGCGGGGCAGGGCGGCACGCTGCTGTACATGGGCTCGGTGCACTCCATGGAGGCNTCGCCNCTGAAAGCNCCCTACGTGGCCGCCAAGCACGGCCTGCTGGGGCTGTGCCGGGCGGTGGCCAAGGAGGGCGCCGGACACGGGGTGCGCAGCAACATNATCTGNCCNGGGTTCGTGCGCACGCCGCTGGTGGACAAGCAGATTCCGGAGCAGGCCCGNGAGCTGGGCATCTCGGAAGAGGANGTGATCCGCAATGTGATGCTCAAGAACACNGTGGACGGCGAGTTCACCACCGTGGAGGACATCAGTGAGCTGGCGGTGACGCTGGCGGCGTTCCCCTCGGCGGCGTTGACCGGCCAGTCCGTCGTGGTCAGCCACGGCTGGCACATGGGCTAGGCGGGAATAAGGTCCGGGAGCCCGGCTCCATCCTTGGAGCCTGGAGATCGATCAGGCCTTCCGAGGGGTCGCAGAAAAGAAAACCTGAGGAGGGCTCACCGGACCACCGAAGTTACTGTACGTGCGAACAGTAGTCAAGCGAAGCCCGACCTATTCGTCGGGCAGCGTGATGTTCAGTTCCAGGATCTCACAGCCGGATTCCCGGTCCACCTGGATATTGATGGCGTCCTGGTCCACCTCCACGTACTTGCGCACCACCATCAACAGTTCCTCCTGCAGCTGGGGCAGGTAATCCGGGCCGCCGCGGGTGGCCCGCTCGCGGGCAACGATGATCTGCAGGCGCTCCTTGGCCACCGAGGCGGATTTCTCTTTCTTGGGAAGCAGGTAGCTGAAAATGCTCATCATTGCGCTCCGAACAGACGGCCGAAGAGCCCTTTCTTATTGGCGGTGAGGAAGCGGTGCGGGCGCTGTTCGCCGAGGAAGCGGGCCACCGCGTCCTCATAGGCCTTGCCGGCGTCGGATTCGTTGTCGAGGATCACCGGCGCGCCGCTGTTGCTGGCGTTGAGCACCGCCTGGGATTCCGGAATCACGCCCAGCAGGTCGATCGCCAGGATCTCCTTAACGTCCTCCACGGACAGCATCTCGCCGCGCTCCACCCGTTCCGGGGAGTAGCGGGTCAGCAGCAGACTGGCGGGGATGTCGCCTTCGCCCAGCTCCGCCTTGCGGGTCTTGCTGGAGAGAATGCCGAGAATGCGGTCGGAGTCGCGCACGCTGGACACTTCCGGGTTGGTCACCACCACCGCTTCGTCGGCGAAATAGGCGGCGGTGAGCGCGCCCTTCTCGATGCCCGCCGGGCTGTCACAGATGATGTACTCCATGCCCATGTCCTTGAGCCCTTCCAGGACTTTTTCCACGCCTTCCAGGGTCAGGGCGTCCTTGTCCCGGGTCTGGGAGGCGGGCAGGATGAACAGGTCCTCGACGCGCTTGTCCTTGATCAGGCCCTGCTTGAGGTTGGCGTCGCCGTTGATCACGTTGACCAGATCGTAGACCACGCGCCGCTCACAGCCCATGATCAGATCCAGGTTGCGCAGGCCCACGTCAAAATCGATGACCGTGGTTTTATGGCCGCGCTGGGCGAGGCCGGTTGCCAGCGCGGCGCTGGTGGTGGTTTTCCCCACGCCGCCCTTGCCGGATGTTACGACCACGATTTTTGTCACGATCTCGTCTCCTAGGTTTTGCTGTCGGATATGGCTTATTTGAGGTCCGCGAAGCGCATGGCGTCGCCGTCCAGAGTGATGTGCACCGCCTGTTTGCGGTGTTGTTCGGGCAGGTCCTCGGCGACCCGGTAATGGCCGGCGATGGAGACCAGCTCCGCGTCCAGTTTCTGGCAGAAGATGCGCGCGCTCTGGTCGCCGCGCACGCCGGCCAGAGCGCGCCCGCGCAGGGTGTTATAGACGTGGATGTGCCCTTCGGCGAGCAGTTCCGCGCCGGTGCTCACCGGCGCCAGCACGATCAGATCGCCGCGGCTGTAGATCTGCTGGCCGGAACGCACCGGCTGGTCGATCACCAGGGTATGGCCGGCCTCCGCCGGTTGCTCGGCCTGCGCCGCCGGGGCCGGCTCGGTGCTGCGCGGCACGTCCCGGCCGCCGGCCAGGCTGATGCTGCCCAGCCCGAGCATGGCGGCGGTATCGCTGTCCAGATGCTCGTTGCGGGCCAGGGCCACCAGGTTCACGCCCAGGCCGCGCAGGGTGTCCACGGCGGCCATCAGAGCCACCTGGTCGGCGTCCTCGGGGTGGGCCAGATCCACCACCACGGGCGCGTCGCGCAGCCACTCGGCGGCGTCGTCGAGCCGCTGGCTGACCTGTCGGTGCAGGGTGTTGGGGTCCAGGTCCTTGAGCANCAGGACCGTCATCATCAGCATGCGGCCCTTGAACTCCAGAACCGCCTTTTCCTCGAATGCCACTGTCATTACGGGGGATCTTTATGAATATGGGTTGGCGCCGAAGGCGAGACGCAGAAAGCCTAGTCGAAAGCGGTAGCCGGTGAAAGCGGCGNGGCGGCNCGCCATTGTTAAATTTCGCCGNTCTGGGATCGATCGAACAAAAAAAAGCCGCCCCGGAGGGCGGCTNTTGNGGATTTACCAGGGCCGCAATCAGGTCGGCCGCTGGGTGTTCATGTCGACTTCCTTCAACTCCTTGTCGAAGGCGTCGGTGAGCAGGCAGTCGTAACGCATCTCGTCGTAGTCGAGAATCGCCTGTACCTGGTCGTTGGGGATGATGCCCTTGGCGGCGGCGTCTTCCAGCTTGGCCTGGATGGTCTCGCCCTCCAGCTTGCCCTTGCCGTCCGCCTTCAGGAAGGCCTCGTAGTCGCGCTCCACTTCCAGCAGCTTGTTGTAGGTGACTTCCACCCGGCCGATGCTGTCTTTCGGATCCACGCTGATGTAGGCATTGGCGGCCAGCGCATCGCGCACGCTGCTGGGGTTCATGATCTGCTCGCCCAGGGTGCGGATCAGCTCGTCGCTCGGTTTCTGAGCACCGGCGGGCCGGCCGAACGGGAAGAACACGCCTTTGAGAATGCGCGCCACGCCCATGTAACCGAAGTTGCGGGCGAAGTCCTCCACCGCGTCGTGGATCTGGCTGAACGCGTGCTGCAGCGCATAGCGGGCGTGCGCGTCGTTGGCCTCGTCGCGGGGCAGGGTGGCGTGGAACTTCAATACCGCGCAGGCGATCAGCAGCTGGCTGTGCACGTCGCCGAGCCGCGCGGACACCATCTCGCGGCGCTTGAGGTCGCCGCCCAGCAGCGCGAACGCCACGTCGGCGTAGCTGGCCAGCACCGCGCTGTAGCGGGTGATCAGGCGGTACCAGGGAGCGCTGAAGCTGTCCGCGTTGGCGGGGATTTCCGCCAGAGCGGCGCCGCTCAGGCCGTGCACCAGGCCCCGGCTCATGTTGCCCAGGGTGTGGCCGGCGTGTTTGAAGAACAGGCCTTCGAAGGTGTTCAGGCCGCGCTCCTGGTCCTCGTCCTGAATCGCCTGCAGCTCGTCGTACAGGTACGGGTGGCAGCGCATCGCGCCCTGGCCGAAGATCATCAGCGAGCGGGTCAGGATGTTGGCGCCTTCCACGGTGATCGCCACCGGAATGGACTGGTAGGCCAGCGCCATGAAGTTACGCGGACCCATCTGCACGGCGCGGCCGCTGGCGATGTCCATGCCGTTATTGATCAGCACGCGCATCATTTCCGTGGAGTGGTACTTGGCCATGGCCGTGACCACGGAGATGGTGCCTTCCTCCAGGCCACGGGTGACCAGGTGGCGGTAGGCTTCCAGGGTGTAGGCGAGGCCGGCCACTTCCGCGGAGGCTTCCTGAACACCTTCGAAATGGCCCACGGCGGTGCCGAACTGGCGGCGGATGCGCGAGAAGGCGCCGGTCATTCGGTAGCCCATCTCGCCGCTGGCGGTGGCCAGGGCGGGCAGGGAGACACCGCGGCCCGCGCCCAGGCATTCGATCAGCATGCGCCAGCCTTTGCCGGCCATTTCCGGGCCGCCGATGATGGCGTCCAGCGGCACGAACACGTCCTTGCCGTTGATCGGGCCGTTCATGAACGGTGAGCCGCCGGGATTGTGGCGGCGCCCGATTTCCACGCCTTCGGTGTCGGCGGGCAGCAGGGCACAGGTGATGCCCAGCTCGTCCTGGTCGCCGAGCAGGTGGTCCGGGTCGTAGAGTTTAAAGGCCAGCCCCACCACCGTGGCGATGGGCGCCAGGGTGATCCAGCGCTTGGCGAAGTTCAGGCGCATGCCCAGCACTTCCTCGCCGTCCACGGTCTGCTTGCAGATCACGCCCTTATCGGGGATGGCGCCGGCGTCGGAGCCGGCTTCCGGCCCGGTCAGGCCGAAGCAGGGGATCTCCTCGCCGGAGGAGAGGCCCGGCAGCCAGCGCTGTTTCTGTTCCTCGGTGCCGTACTTGGCGAGCAGCTCGCCGGGGCCCAGGGAGTTGGGCACCATGGCGGTCACCGCGGTGGTCAGCGAGCGCGTGGCGATCTTGCTCATGGTGCGGCTCTGGGCGTAGGGGCTGAAGTCCCGGCCGCCGTATTCCTTGGGAATGATCAGGCTGAAGAAGCCCTTGGTCTTCAGGAAATTCCAGACTTCCTCGGGCAGATCCTTGTGCTCATGGTAGATCTTCCACTCGTCCAGCATCTCGCACAGTTCCTGGACTTCGTTGTCCAGGAAGGACTGCTCGTCCTCGGTGAGCTGGGTGAAATTCACCTTGGAAAAGTCATCCCAGTCGGGCTTGCCGCTGAACAGCTCCGCCTCGAACCAGGTGGCGCCGGCCTCGATGGCCTCGCGCTCGGTGTCGCCGATCGGCGGCATCATCTTGCCGAGGGCCTGATAGACCGGCTTGCTGATCAGCTTGCGGCGCAGGCCGGGGTGGTTGAGCACCACCAGCGCGCCGGCCAGCAGAATCAGAAGAATCGGGTTGTACAACCAGGGCGCCAACAGACCGCACAGCAACCAGACCACGGCGAACGTGACGCTGCCGACGGTCAGGGATAGTTGCATGTAGAAAATGGTCGTCAATGTCGCGACCAGAATTACCAGGGCCAAAAGGCTCAGCATGGTCATCTCCTTTGCCAGGACTTCACTTGTCGATCACAAGTATGAACCGGAAACGCGCCTCCGGGCGGGCGTGGGTCTCGTAACGAATCGAACACAGATTACCGAGTGGGCATGTACGGCACGTGAACGCCTGTTCCTCGCCCCTACGGAAATACTAACCCCCATGATGCCGCTTTCGTCTTGATTTAACAGTATTTAATCCGGCCACTTGCCTCCTGTATCCATAGCCCCATTTAAGTACAATGCAGCGCAATTCAACCCGCTTAGCAAGCCGCTTCAAGGAGCTACCGTGCAGGACAACGCCGCCGCCACCATCGACGTCACGGAACAAAACGTTCAGCAACTGCTGGAGCATTCACGCCAGGTGCCCGTGCTGTTTGGTTTCTGGGCGTCCTGGAGCCAGCCCAGCCAGCAGATGACCGTGTTGCTGGAGAAACTGACCCAGGAGTATCAGGGCAAGTTCGTCCTCGCCAAGGTCAACGCCGACGAGCAGGCCAACCTGACCAGCCAGTTCGGGGTGCGCGACTTGCCGTCCCTGAAAATGGTCTACCAGGGCCAGCTTGTCAGCGAACTGGAGGGCGCGCAAACCGAAAGCGCCGTACGCCAGTGGCTCACCCCGGTGGTGGATCCGGACGCCGCCCAGCAGGAGCAGGAAGAGGGCTTCCTGGAGCANATCCGCATGGCGATCGACGCCGGGCAGGGCGCCCAGGCCGAGCAGGCGTTGCGGCAAATGCTCTCCGAGCAGCCGGACAAGCACGCCTTCCGGGCGCTGCTGGTGGAGTACCTGCTCGGCGAGGGCCGCACNGACGAGGCGCAGTCGGTGCTGGCGGAAGTCACCGAGGACGTGGAAGCGCTGCGCCCGTTCCGGGCCCGNTTCGCGNTGCTGGAAAAGCTCGACAACGACGGCGTCGGCCTCAAGGAGCTGCAGGCGCGCATCGAGCGCGANGGCAAGCCGGANGACCTGCACGCCTACGGCCTGCGCGCCGCCGCCGCCGGGCAGTTCCAGGCGGGCCTGGACGCGCTGCTGCGGTTGCTGCGCGATCACCGCGACTACCAGGACGGGGTGGCCCGTTCGGCGCTGCTGGAAGTGTTCGAGTGCCTGCCCAAGGGCGATCCGCTGGCCAGCGAGTATCGCCGCAAGATGTTCACCTACCTCTACTGAGCGTCCGGCCCTTCCATCGGCGGATGCCGGTGTGTGGGAGCTGGGACCCTCCAGCGGGGGCGCGGGTCTGTGTTAGGCCCTTCCGGGAACGCCGCAAGTACGTCCCTGTAGGCTCCCTGTCGGACGTCCTGTCCTCCAGGGTCCCGGAAGGGCCTAACACAGACCCGCTCCAGGGGAGACTCCAATGCCCCGGGCCATAGCTGGTGCCGAACCTTTCGGTAAAGGCCGGCGATGGGCCAGCTCCGACAAACCGAGTTTATAGGATGGTCCGGGTGGTATTTCTGACCCGTGGCGGTTCCGCTGCTAAGTGAGCGGGGCAATGGTGGTGCCTGGAGGGAGCTGTTTGGCCAGGGATGGCCAAACTAACAGCGGCCATGGATGGCTTGAGCGGTCCCGGAAGGCAC
>FUFK010039427.1_pt1 | contig 19732 bp, 20 predicted proteins | sample 1021851 | NCBI WGS metagenome assembly FUFK01 (sample SAMEA51879418, study PRJEB19060) | metagenome
AAACTAGGATCAAAAATTAAATGGAATCCAGCCATAAAATCTCAAAGTGATAAAGATGCACTTTGGAATGCAATAAAAGAGGATAAGATAGACATCATAGCTTCAGATCATGCACCTCATACAGAAATTGAAAAACAAAAAAGTTACTTTAATTGTCCTTCTGGAGGACCTATGGTTCAACATACAATTTTATCTTTACTTGAGGAATCACCAAAGCATGGAGTAAGCATTGAAAAAATTGTAGAAAAAATTGCTCACAACCCGTCAAAGATTTTTAAAATTAAAAAAAGAGGTTTTATCAAAGAGGGATATTACGCGGATATAGTTTTAGTAGATCCTAATTCTCCAACTTTAGTCTCAAAAAAATCTCTACTTTATAAATGTGGGTGGTCACCTTTTGAAGGTGTAACTTTTAGCTCATCCATTCATACAACTATTTTAAATGGAAGAGTTGTATATTCTAATGGAGTAGTAAATGAAACTCCAAATGGTAAAAAACTTGTATTTGACAGATGAAAAAATATATCTTGATACTTATTACTTTATTTTTTGGGTGTTCTGATGATGCTCCTAATAATTTAATTAGTACGAAAAAAATGGAAAATATTATTTTTGATATTGTAATTTTAAACTCATCAAGTGATTTTGATTATAAAATTGACAAAAGCATTGTAGGAGACGAATTAATTTACAAAAAATATAATATTGATAGCATTCAGTTTTATGAAAGTGAGTTGTACTATTCAAGATATCCTAAAATACAATATGAAATATATTCAAACGTTAAGCAAAGAATTATAAAGTCTATTGATAGTTTAAAAAATAGTAGCAAATGAAAAAAGATTTCATAGAAGAATTAAAATGGAGAGGAATGCTACATGATATGATTCCTGGAACTGAGGAATATCTCAGAAGTAAAAAAACAATAGGATATATTGGATTTGATCCCACTTCAGATTCTCTTCATATTGGAAGTTTAGTACCAATATTTATTTTGAAACATTTCCAAAATCACGGCCATACCCCTATTGTTTTACTTGGTGGGGCTACTGGTATGATTGGTGATCCCTCTGGAAAATCTGACGAAAGAAATTTACTTGATAAAAAGGTCCTAGATTATAATGAAAAAAAACTAACTAAACAATTTGAAAAATTTTTAGATTTTAAATCGAATAAATTAAATAAGGCCATTTTGGTCAATAATTATAACTGGATGAAAAAGTTCTCTATTATAGATTTTTCTAGGGATATTGGGAAACATATAACAGTTAATTACATGATGGCTAAAGACTCAGTAAAAAAAAGAATTTCTAAAGATACGACTCAAGGGATGTCCTTTACTGAATTTACCTATCAACTTATTCAAGGCTATGATTTTCTTCATTTATATAAAGAAATGAAATGTATGCTACAAATGGGAGGAAGTGATCAATGGGGAAATATAACTACAGGAACTGAATTGATTAGAAGAAAAGAAAATAAAAAGGTCTTTGCCATGACGTGTCCTCTAATTAAAAAATCAGATGGATCGAAATTTGGTAAGTCAGAGGGGGGGAATATATGGTTAGATAAAGAAAAAACATCTGTTTATAAGTTTTATCAGTATTGGTTGAACATATCTGATGAGGATGCAGTAAATTATGTTAAAGTTTTTACTTTTCTTAATGAGTATGAAATTGAAGATTTAATTAATGAACACCAAAAAGATAAGTCAAAAAGACTTCTTCAGAATAAGATTGCAGACTCTATTACATCAATGGTTCATAGTGAAGATGATTTGTTGAATGCAGTAAAAGCATCAAAGGTGCTTTTTGGTAAATCAAGTAAAGAAGATTTAGAGTCATTAGATGAGAATACTTTTAATGAAATTTTTGATGGTGTACCCAGTTCTTCAATTAGTTCTAAAGAACTCGCTAAGGGAATAAATATTGATTTATTATTGGCAAAGTATACTAATTTTTTAAAATCAATGAGTGAGGCCAGAAGGTCGTTAAAAGAAAATTCTATTTCTGTAAATAAACTTAAAGTATCTGAAAATACTATTGTCTCAAATAAGGATTTAATTAATAATAAATACCTGCTCCTCCAAAGGGGAAGAAAAAACTATTATTTAGTTATTGTTAAGTAATCATTTCATAAAAATTATTTTTTTTTCAACTTACATTTAAATTGATTAATTCACTACATTGAAGTAATTATGAAAAAGTCTGACATAAAAATATTGTGTGTTGATGATGAGCCAGATATTTTAGAAATTCTTAAATATAATTTGTCAAACGAAGGATATAATGTTTCAACTGCAGTTGATGGGAAGTCGGCTATTGAAATAGCTTACAATATCTCTCCAAACTTAATAATTATGGATGTAATGATGCCTAACATGGATGGAATAGAAGCCTGTGAGAAACTTAGGTCTGACGAAAAATTTAATGATACAATAATTATGTTCCTTACTGCTCGAGGAGAAGACTACTCTCATGTTGCTGCCTATGATGCAGGCGCTGATGATTATGTAACTAAACCTGTAAAACCTAAAGTACTTGTTTCTAAAGTCAGAGGCCTTCTGAGAAGATTAAAAAAAGTTATTGCCAAGGATATTAATGAGATAGTATTTGATGATATAAAAATAGATAGGGAGAAGTATAAAGTCTATATATCAGATAATGTATTAAATCTTCCAAGAAAGGAATTTGAATTGCTTTATCTTCTTGCTTCTAAACCTGACAAAGTTTATAAGAGAGAAAAAATAATGGAGTCAGTCTGGGGAAGTGAAGTTGTTGTTGGGGATAGAACAATTGATGTACATATAAGAAAATTAAGAGAAAAAGTAGGGGACAAGTATTTTAAAACTGTTAAGGGTGTAGGATATAAGTTTGTTATTGAATAATGTCTTCTTTTTTTAAGCTGTCATATAATCCACAAGCTTTTAGAACTTCTCTAGTAGTAACATTGTCCGCATTTGCCTTAGACCTTTTATTCTTCCAATTAATCATACCATCAAACATTGATGGAATTAATGTTATAGTACTATCTATACTATACTATCTAATTCTTTTTTTAATTATACGGTATTCAATTGAAATATACATAAAGCTTTACTTAGAAAGAGGAGTTAAGAAAGTTTTAGATGAGTTAAATGAAGAAATTCTAAAAGATACTTATGATGAAAAAGATCTTGAAAAGTTAACTCTTAATTTGATTCAGAAAGCTAGAGAGAGGACCTCTGAAATAAATGTTTTAAAGGATCAAGAAAATTACAGAAGAGAATTCCTTGGAAATATTTCACATGAATTAAAAACACCCCTTTTTACCATTCAAGGTTATATTCTTACTCTTGTTGAGGGAGCTATGAAAGATAAGAAGGTTAGAGAAAAATATCTTAAGAGAGCAGCAAAAGGAGTTGATAGATTAATCGCAATTGTTAAAGATTTAGACCTCATTACACAATTTGAATCAGGTATTAAAACTGTTGATAAAACAGATTTTAATGTTTTTGATTTAATTGATAATACATTTGAATTAATGGAATTTGAATCCGAAAAAAATACTATTTCTCTAATCTATGATAAAGATTATTCAGAGCCTATCTTTGTTAATGCTGATCAAGAAAGAATTTTGCAAGTTCTAACTAATCTTGTTGTAAATTCATTGAAATATGGAACAGAAAATGGTTTTACTAAAGTTTCTGTTGAAGATTTTAACAATGACAAGATAATAGTAAAAGTTGCTGATAATGGTGAAGGAATAGATGAACAACATCTCCCTAGACTATTTGAAAGATTTTATCGAATTGATAAAAATCGTTCTAGAAAAAAAGGTGGATCTGGTTTAGGTCTTTCAATTGTTAANCATATAATTGAAGCTCATCAAGAACAAATATTTGTTAAGAGTGANCTTGGTATAGGTACCGAATTTTCCTTTACNCTTCAAAAATCAAATTCTAGACAAATTGAACCTTAGGGAATGAAAAAAGATGATTTTTTTCAAAGAGTTTATCATGTAGTTAAAAGAATACCTTATGGAAAAGTTACAACTTATGGCTTAATTGCAAAGTACCTTGGATCTTCTTCAAGTGCACGAACAGTTGGTTGGGCATTAAATGCCAGTCATAATGACTCTTCAATACCAGCTCATAGAGTTGTGAATAGAAATGGACTTTTAACAGGTAAACATCATTTTAAAGGTTTTGAATTAATGCGACAATTACTTGAGAGTGAAGGAATAATAATAGAAGATGATAAAGTATTAGATTTTGAACAAAAGATTTGGGTCCCTAAATAATTAGTATTTTCTTGGGTTTTTTAAGTTATTACTTACTAGTATATTTGTACTAAGTTTTATGGAGCTATCAAAAAAAAATATTTCAAAAACTCTTGAAAAAATTTGTATATCAGGTTCAGATGACAACATAGTTTCATCTGGTGTTCTAAAAAATATTCAAGTTTTTGGTGATCAAGTTGATATTGATCTATCATTAAGTAACCCAACTCTACAAGCAAGAAAAAAGCTTGAAGTTGATATTATGAAAATTATTCATAATGAGATTTATGAAAAAGCTAAGATAAATTTCAACACTAAAATTCAAAAACCACCGGCTAAAATCTCATCACAATCGAAAAAAATTTCTGGTGTTGACTCAATTATTGCAGTTTCATCAGCAAAAGGTGGAGTAGGTAAATCTACTTTAACAATTAATCTTGCCGCCTCTCTTGCCAAAAAAGGATGTAAAGTAGGAATTTTAGATGCTGATATTTATGGTCCTTCTGTTCCAACAATGATGGATGTTGAAGGCTATGTCCCTAAGTCAATCAAAGTTAATGATGAGTCAAAGATTGAACCAATTGAAAGTTACGGTGTAAAAATTATGTCAATTGGCTTTTTTACAAAGCTTGATCAGGCTGTCGTCTGGAGAGGTCCTATGGCTTCCAAAGCTCTAAACCAAATGATTTTTGATACTAATTGGGGTGAACTTGATTTTCTGTTTCTAGATCTTCCTCCAGGTACTGGTGATATCCATCTAAGTTTGGTTCAATCACTTCCTATTACTGGATCAATTATTGTAAGTACACCTCAGAATGTAGCTCTTGCAGATGCTAGAAGAGGAATTAAAATGTTCCAACAGGAAAGTATCTCAGTTCCAATTCTTGGATTAGTTGAGAACATGGCATATTTTAAAACAGATGACTCTGAAGACAAACATTATATTTTTGGAGAGGCTGGAGTTAAATATCTTTCAAAGGACTTAAATATCAATTTTCTAGGAGAGATACCCCTAATTAAAAGTCTAAGAGAAGCATCTGACTTTGGAAGACCAGGTTCACTACAAGAATCGACTGAAGTTTCAAAAATATTTGATAATATTTCAAAAAATGTAGTTGAGCAATTATTAAAAAGAAATAAAGAATTACCTCCTACTAAAATTGTAGAAATCACTAACTTAGTGGGATGTTCAGCAGTTAAAAAATAATGACTAAACTTGAAAATAAAATCTTAGAAGCATTAAATGAAATTAGGCCATATCTAGTTCAGGATGGTGGTGATATTTCACTCTCTTCAATTAGTGGAAAAAAAGTCAAGGTCAAACTTCATGGTGCTTGTGCTGATTGTAAAGTGAATCAAATGACACTAAAAAATGGTGTTGAGACAACAATTAAAAAGTACGCACCCGAGATTGAAGTTGTTGAATCTGTACTTCCTCTTTCTAAATGATAAAAACTGATATATTAATTATTGGTGCTGGCCCTACAGGATTATTTGCGGTATTTGAAGCTGGTCTATTAAAGATGAAATGCCATATTCTTGATTCTCTTGCACAGCCAGGAGGTCAACTTATTGAATTATATCCAAAAAAACCTATCTATGATATTCCAGGATATCCAGAGATAATCGCAGGTGACTTGATTGAAAATCTTCTAGAACAGATTAAGCCTTTTTCTCCCTCATATACTCTAGGTGAGACTGCTGAAGGAATTGAAATGCTTGATGATGGGTCATTCATTGTTTCAACGGACAAGAAGACTAAAATAAATGCTCGCATTATAGCAATAGCTGGAGGCCTTGGAACCTTTATTCCTAGAAAACCAAATATTTCTAATATATCTGATTATGAAGAAAATGGTGTTCTCTACATGATTAAAAATCCAGATGATTTTCGTGATAAAAATGTTTTAATTGCAGGTGGTGGAGACTCTGCTCTTGATTGGACAATACACCTATCTGATATTGCTAAAAAAGTAACTTTAGTTCATAGAAGAAATGAATTTAGAGGAGCTGATGAATCTGTAACAAAGGTTCAAGAATTAAAAAATTCTGGAAAAATTGATGTGATAACTCCTGGCCAAGTTACTCAACTTCACGGAGACAAATCCTTAAACTCTGTTTCTATTGATATGGATGGAAAGATAGAAACTTTTAATGTAGACTATTTCATTCCTCTATTTGGACTTATTCCTAGGCTTGGCCCAATTAAGGATTGGGGACTAAATATTGAAAACAATGCAATAAAAGTGAATAATAGTTTGGATTATCAGACTAATATTGAAGGCATATACGCAATTGGAGACGTTAATACATACCCAGGAAAACTCAAATTGATACTTTCTGGTTTTCATGAAGCAGCAGTAATGTGTCATAGTGCTTATTCTAAATTAAATCCTGGTAAGAAGAACATTCTTAAATACACAACTGTAAGTGGTGTAGAAGGATTTGATGGATCAAAAAAAGAAGCTAAAAAGTCTCAAATCAAAAAGATTGATTAGATCTTATTAATGAAGTTATTAAATGGGTCCTTAAATTCAATACCGTTATTAGTCCTCATTATAGTTAACTTGTTAAAACTTTCAAGTCCCCATAATAAGAATTCAATAAAGAAAAGTTTATCCTTTTTATCAATGTCTGGAACAAATTTGTTTAATAGTGAATCTGCATCTTTAACTTTATTGAGAATTGATTCGTAATCCTTATTACTTAAATCATCTCTAAGAATTACTTGATTGACTGTAAACCATTCTAGAATAGAATCATAAACTGATATTTCATCTGGTTTTGTGAGTTTCTCAATTTTTGGAAAATATTTTATAAATAATGTCTTTACGGCATCTGATATTAAATTATAGGAAACCTGCTCAGCTCCTTCTTCCTCTCCTTCATAAACAAGTTCGACTTTACCATTTATTGATGAGATGACTGAGTTGAAATCAGACATTCTGATTGACGTTATTTCTTCTTTATTGATTAACATTCTTCTTTCTGCAGAGCTAATTAGGTTTTGTAGACTAGTAATACTCATTCTGGCACTTACTCCACTTTTTTTGTCCACTAACTCACTTTCTCTTGCTTCAAAAGATACTTGTTCAATAATATCTCTAGCAATCTCTGGTATATGAATCTTTGAAATAGTTTCAGAATTCAATTTTGACTCTTGATTTGTAATTGTTTTTGCAATATCTACAGACTCAGGGTAATGAGTTAAAATCTGAGAACCAATTCTATCTTTTAACGGTGTAACAATACTACCTCTGTTTGTATAATCCTCTGGGTTAGAGGTGAAAATAAATTGAATATCAAGGGGAAGCCTAACCTTGAATCCTCTTATTTGAATTTCTTTTTCTTCAAGGATTGAGAATAAAGAAACTTGAATTCTAGGTTGAAGATCTGGCAGCTCATTTAAAACAAAAATACATCTGTGAGCTCTAGGTATTAAACCAAAATGAATTACCTCTTCATCAGAATATGACAATTTTAGATTAGTGGCTTTAATTGGATCAATATCTCCTATCAAGTCAGAGACAGTTACGTCGGGTGTTGCAAGTTTTTCATAAAATCTTTCTGTCTTGTGAATCCAATCAATCTCAGTCATATCCCCATCTGAATTTATTTTTTCTAAAGAACTTTTGAATATGGGATTCAAAGGGTCATCATTTGTATCAGAATCTTTAACAATGGGAATCCACTCGTCTAATAAATCTATACAAGTTCTAGCAAGTTTTGTTTTTGCTTGACCTCTTAGACCAAGAAGATTGATACTATGATTGGATAAAAATGCCCTCTCTACACTTGGTATAACTGTTTCCTCATAACCAATTAATTCAGAAAAAACATTTTTTCCATCTTGTAAATTTGATCTAAGATTATCGGTTATTTCTTGGTTTAAAGTTTTTGAATGGTATCCACTCTTTTTTAATTCTCCTATTGTTTTGTATTTAGGTTTATTCATTATCTCAATTTTTGTCTTCTATTTTTATCATAATCTTCAAAAATCATTTCACTCAATCCATCAAGACCTGTGTAAAATGCTTTACCGTTATTTACTTCAGAGAATTTTTTTACAAATGTCTGAAGATATGGATCACTAGCGATCATAAAAGTAGTTATTGGAATATTATTTTTTTTTGCTTGTCTAGCCCTATTATAGCATTGATCCAAGATGAAGTTATCCAGTCCAGCACTATTCTTGTAAAAGCCATCTTTCGTAAACATACAGCTTGGTTTTCCGTCAGTTATCATAAATATCTGTTTGTTATTATTTTTTCTCTTTCTAAGAATATCAAAAGCTAGATCTAGACCAGCAACTGTGTTAGTGTGATAAGGACCTACCTTTAGATATGGGAGGTCTTTGATACTTATTGGTCTTGCCTCATCTCCAAACGATAAAATATCAATAGTATCTTTTGGAAATTTGGTTTTAATATACTCAACCAATGCCATAGCAACCTTTTTTGCTGGTGTGATCCTATCTTCACCATAAAGGATCATGCTGTGACTTATATCAATCATAAGTACAGTACTCATCTGTGAATTATGATTTGAATTCCAAACAACTAAATCATCCTTCTTTAGACTTAAATCATTTTCACCTGAAGATATTATAGCATTTTTTAGACTTTCAGTTAACAAAATTCTATCAAGCGGGTCTCCAAATTCGAAATCTTTAATATTTAGATTTTCATCACTTCCAGAAGATGAATATTTCGTCTTATGATTACCTTTTTTTGTTTTTTTAAGGTTTCCAAATAAGTGTTTAAGAACATGCTTTCTAAGAAGTCTCTCTGTTTTAGAGCTAATCTTTATACTATCTCCATTTGCTGAAATCTCTTTTCTTATATATCCTTTTTTTAGAAGATCATTAACGAAATCATCAATTGTATAATTTTCATCAGTCAGTTTATATTCCTTATCAAGTTCTCTAAGCCATTCAATAGCTTCATCAAAATCACCAGATGTATGAATTATTAGCTCTTTAAAAATATTAAATAGCTTTTCAAATGGTGATAAGGTAGGTTCTTGAAAAGAACTGAATTTAAAAGCTGACTTTTTCAAATTAATATACTTTTAGGAAATCCAAATTAAACAAATAATATTCATCCTGGAGTTTATCTTTCTTATATTTAAAGGATTTTTAACAATATTTGAATGGTTGAGCAGGATTTTATTTGTTCTGACAGTTTTGAGTCTAGTGGAATAGTTGAGTGGAATTCTCCAAGTAATATTGCTCTTGTNAAGTATTGGGGTAAAAAACAAAATCAAATACCTCAAAATCCATCTATTAGTTTTACTTTATCTAAGTGCTATACAAATACTATAGTTGAATTTAAGCCAAAAAAAAATACTCAAAATAAAATACATTTCACATTTGATGGAAAGGAAAATCAAGATTTTGAAAAAAAAGTAAATACTTTTATTAAAAGTATTGACAAGTATTTTGGATTTCTAAAAAATCATGATTTATACATAAACTCAAAAAATAATTTTCCACATAGTAGTGGAATTGCATCTTCTGCATCTTCTATGTCAGCTTTGGCATCATGTTTAGTAGATATTGAATCTCAGATTACAAGTAATGACAATAACTTTAATCTTAGAAAGAAATCATTTATATCTAGACTTGGATCTGGAAGTGCATCTAGGAGTATTGAAGGTCCAGTAACACTATGGGGGAAAACAGATGCTTTTAAAGAAAGTTCAGATTTATATGCTGTGAATATTTCACATGAAGTTGATAAAATATTTCATGATTATAATAATACAATATTGATAATTGACCCTGGTCAGAAAGTGATTTCAAGTTCTTTAGGACATGAGTTAATGAATAAGAACCCTTTTTCTAAAAAGAGATTTGAAATTGCAAAAAATAATACTCAAAGACTAAAAGATATTTTAAAATCAGGTGAGTTAGATGACTTCATTAGTATTACTGAATCAGAAGCATTGATGATTCACTCATTAATGTTGTCATCAGATCCATACTATATACTTATGAAGCCAAATACTTTAGAGGCAATTTATAAAGTATTGGAATTCAGGAGAGAGACTAAACTTCATTTAAGCTTTACATTAGATGCNGGTTCCAATGTCCATTTATTATACCCTAAATCTGAGACTGAAATAATAACAAAATTTATTGATAATGAACTTCTTATGTTATGCAAGTATAAATCTTGTATTCATGATAATCTAGGAAATGGTGCTACAAAAATCAGATAATGGATAATAAAAAATTTTATTCAAAAGTTTTACTATTTGGCGAATATGGAGTTTTATCAAACTCTAATGCATTATCCATTCCTTTTGAAAAATTTTATGGTTATTTAAATAAATCAGATTTTTTAAATAATGAAGAGAAGATTTCAAATTCTAATATTCTCCAGTTATATGAATTTATGACTGATTTAGATATTAAAGATAAAATTGATTTTAATTTCTTTAAAAATGACATAGATAAAGGTTTACACTTTGTTAGTAACATACCTATTGCTTCAGGTTTAGGAAGCAGTGGTGCTCTTATTGCATCAGTTTTTGATTCATATCAAAAAAAAGATAATGTTAATTTAAATGTGGAAGAGATAAAAAATATATTGTCAATTATTGAATCAAAATTTCATGGAGAATCTTCTGGTCTTGACCCATCTGTTTCACTATTTAATAGTCCAATATTTTATTCCAATAAGCAAATTAAATTGATAGATAAAATTCANTNTAAAAACTTTACGNTTTATATAATGGATAGTAAAATAAACTCNTCAACAAAGAAAATGATTGAGGTATTTCAAAATAAAATGAATGAAAGTGAATTTAGATATTTCTTTGACAATAAATACATTATTAATACCAATGAGTGTATTGAATATCTTCTTAATGGTTCAGACTTATTTAGAAACTCTATAAAACAATTATCAGAAAGTACACTCAATAATTTTAAGGAAATGATTCCAAATCAATTAATAAATATTTGGGAAAATGGACTTAAAAGTGATTCATATTATATGAAGCTTTGTGGATCAGGTGGTGGAGGTTTCTTCTTGTTATTTGATTTTAATGATCAAATAAACTCCGGTCTTTCTGACTTTAATTTATATCAGATTTAATAAAATGTATAACGTTATTATTTTATTTGGTGTTAGTGGTTGTGGAAAGTCTCTAATAGGAAATCAATTATCAAAAGATTTACAATTTGAATTTATAGAAGGAGATGATTTCCATTCTAATGAAAATATTAAAAAAATGAAAAATAATATTCCATTAAATGATGATGATAGAGAGGNATGGCTTGATCAAATTAATAANGAGNTNAANAAATTNANAAATAAAAATGTTGTGATTGCATGNTCTGCTCTAAAAGAGATATACAGNAAAAGACTNGTTANAGGTATNNNAGCTAANATAGATTGGTTTTGTTTAAAAGGAACTTTTGATCTTATAGAAAAAAGGCTTGATAGTAGAGGTAATCATTATTTTAAGTCAACATTGCTTAAATCTCAATTTGATACAATTGAATATCCTGATTATTGTACATTTATAAATATCATTGAAAGCCCTGACAAGATCATTGAAAGAATTAAATCTGCATTGTAAATGAGTGATTTTGGAATAATTGGAATAGGAAGAATAGGAACTAGTATGGCAAGAAANATGTCNTCAAANGGTATTATAGTTTCACTATATGATAAAAGTCATAATTCCTTAGATAATTTAAAAAATGATTTTCCAGAATTAGATTCATCTTTAGTTTTTGATGATATTAACAAATTTATAAGCTCAATTTCCAAACCAAGAAAAGTTTTAATTCTAGTTCCTTCAGGACCTGCACTAGATGAAGTTATTTCTCTTTTAATACAACATCTTGATTCTAATGATATTTTGATAGATGGAGGTAACACAAATCCGAATGTTAGCTTTGAGAATCATCAAACAATTAAATCAAAAAACTTGTTATATCTAGGTATGGGAGTTTCGGGAGGAGTTAAAGGAGTTCTTGAGGGGCCTTCAATAATGATTGGNGGAGACACTAATGCCTTTNATCANNTNAAAAATATCTTTNCNCANATAACATCTNAAACAATTAATGGTTCAAAAAGCTTTGAATTCTTTGGAGATTCAAATCAAGGCCATTTTGTTAAAATGATTCATAATGGTATAGAATATGTTGAGATGCAGCTTATATCTTCATGTTATTATCTAATGATAAACTCCAAAAAATATTCGTATGAAGATGTTGCAAAAATTTTTAATAAATGGAATGATATTGATTTAAACAGTTACCTTTTAGAAATTTCTTTATTAAAACTTACTGAAAAGACAGATGATAGTTATCTTTTAGATATAATTGATGATAAGGCTGATGATAATGGTACTGGAAGATGGATGTTAAAACATGCAATTGATCTTGGATGCTCAGTTAGTATGCTAAATTCAGCAATTGACTCAAGGTTTATATCTAATAACAATAACACAAGATCAAAGGCTAATAAATTGATAAATGAAGATAAAAAAGAATATGATATAGACTTTGAATCGTTAGCTAATGCATATAGGTTTTGTAGATTAATAAATTATTTTCAAGCTTTTTTATTAATTGATTTTGCAAATAAAAGTTATGGATGGAATATTAGTATTTCAAATGCANTAAATGTATGGTCAAATGGAAGTATTATTAAATCAAAACTTATCAATAAATTACTTAGTGATTNTTCAGTTGATAATATTCTGNATGATAAAAANATATTTAATAATCTTAATGAACTTAAACCTGGANTAATTGATATTTTAAATACATCATTAATAAATGATGTATCGCTNCCATGTTTTAATGAAGCNTTAAATTATTTTAATCAGATTTCAAGTTCTTCTCTTAGTACTAAGCTAATTCAAGCTCAAAGAAACTATTTTGGATCTCATGAAATAAAAATTAATTAAATGAGCATTTATCTTTCATTGATTATCGGTATCTGTCTTTTACTTGTTCAAGTAATAAAATTTAGATTTTCTCCGTTTATCTCATTACTAACATCATCAATTGTAATTGGTCTGCTTTCAGGTCTTGATGGTGAAATAATAATAAATAATATTCAACAAGGAATGGGTAGCACACTTGGATATATTGCAGTAATAGTTGGTCTTGGAGCTATGTTTGGTGCCATACTTGAATCAACCGGTGGTGCAAAAGAAATCACTGGATACCTCTTAAATAAGTTTGGTGAAAAGAAATCTCAGTGGGCGTTATTAATTAGTGGTTTTTTTATTGCAATCCCCGTATTCTTTGATGTAGCATTCATACTTCTTTTGCCAGTAATTTATTCAATTCAAAAGAAATCAAATAAATCATTAGTTTATTACGCTCTTCCACTACTAGCAGGTTTAGCAGTAACTCATGCTTTTATTCCTCCTACTCCTGGACCTGTTGCTGTTTCTCAAATTCTTGGAGCTGATCTAGGCTATGTAATGTTATTTGGTTTAATTGTTGGTATACCATCAGCTATTTTATCTGGAGTAATTTTTACAAATTTCATAACATCTAAAATTGATTTTAATTCTAAAGTAGTTTTTGATACTGAAGAATTAGAAGTAAATACTACCCCAAGTATAAGATCAGTTATACTAATAATACTCCTGCCACTTATTCTAATTATTTTTAGATCTCTACTAGATACTGGAATATTGAGTATAACTAATGAAACAGTATCTGAATTTATTAAGTTTATAGGTCACCCATTCTCTGCTCTAATAATTGCCAACATAATTGCATGGTATTTTCTTGGAATTAGACTGGGTATAGATAAAAAGAAATTAGAGAAAATTGTTTCAAAGTCATTTGCGCCAGCAGGAGCTATAATATTAATAACTGGTGCAGGTGGGGTATTAAAACAAATCTTGATAGAATTAAATATTGGTGAATTATTAGCTCAAAATATTTTTAGTTCATCTGGGTTAATTTTAGTAGCATCTTTTTTATGCGCAGTTTTTATAAGAGTTCTTCAAGGTTCTTCAACAGTTGCAATGATAACATCAGCTAGTCTTGTATCTCCATTATTAGTAGATAAAATAAATGATCCGATTTCTCTAAGTCTTATTGTAATATCAATTGCATCGGGAGCTTCAACTTTCTCACATGTAAATGATAGTGGATTTTGGCTTGTAAATCAATATCTAGGACTTTCAATGAAAAAAACATTTTTATCCTGGACACTTATGACATTGATTTTATCTATTTCAGGTTTAACTTTTACTCTTATACTTAGTTCTATTTTTTAAACATCTGATTTTTAAGTGTTTAAATTTTTTTTTAAATTGAAAAAAAAATTATGAGAAAGCTATATTTAATTCTAATTCTGTTTCTAACCACTGGTGCATATTCACAAATAAACTTTAGCCTTGGTGGTGGAGGCTCAACAATTACTACTAATTCCGATTCATTTATTATATATATAAATGGCCAAGAAGTTGGACAGGGAAGTGTTACAGGAATAAAAATTCCAAAAAATGAATGTATAACAGTTCAGGTTTCAGGCTCAGGATATATAACTGAAGTCAAAAAATTCTGTAGACAGAAAGGTATGCCTAAAATGCAGAAAACAGAATATATAACACTTGCGAGAGACGATTCTTTCGATGCTACTTTTTCAAGTGATTTAGCTAACAATGATATTATTGTTAACCCAAGGCGTGGAAATTTAGATGATGTTTGGAAAAATGCTGTAAGACTAGTAGTTGAGAATTTCGATGCTCTTGAAGTAAATGATAATGATGTGAATTATCTGAGAACTTCATGGGTTGTTGATACATTTCAGGAATTTACAATTAGAACAAGATTAATTGCTAGGGTTAGTAATGAAAGTCCTTTGCAACTAAGATTTAAAATTGTTTCTGAGAGAGCTTCAGGACAAACTAGTCCAAGAGAAGATGAGAAATTTAGAAGTTGGCAAAGAATTATGAGAAAATACGAAGGATTAATCGAAGAAATCCAAAACAGATTATGATAAAAAAATTTTTAGCATTATTAATTATTTTTTGCTTAGCATCTTGCGCACCTTTTCTTCCAATACCTCTTTTAGGAGACTTAGAAATGGATTTTCCAATCGAAGATTCAGATAATCTTGCGGAAGGTGCAGGATTAGTTCACACTTATGAATTTTCTGTAGGGCAGTCAATTGGCATTGATGAGAGCTTTTCAACTGGACTTAGTTTTGGGCTTAGGGGAAGCCATTATTATGAAGCTCAATTTTCAAATTCTAATGAAATATGGTGGAGTGAAAATAAAAGAGATGGTAGTATGCTTGATCTGACCGGTAGAATAAATCATAATCTGAGATATTATCTTAATGGATGGGACTATAACTCTCCTTTTGCTGAGATTCGTTCTAATATTGTTGAAGCTCCATTTGCAGGTGGGTCTGATAATCTTAAGACAAAGGTTGGTTTTAATATTACAAATATTAGATTAGGCTATGAGTGGGATAATGGTACTGCTGTATTTTTAGATAAAAAAATTGGTAGGTCATCATTCGAAAAGCATTATGAATATAATTTTCCAAACTATTTTGGTATTGGATTAAGGTTTGGCATTTTAAAAGGGGGAACATTAAGAGGTTACTAATAATTCCATTTCATGTATTAACTTTGTATTAAATAAATCAATTTAATGCTAAAGCTTAATAAGAAGGAGAGATTTCAAGAACAAGTATTATCTCGTTTTCATATATATAATAGCATTTTTGCTACACTTCCTTATGAAAGTATGTCTGAGACAGGTAATTTACTCCCTGTTTTTAGTGATTTTTGTAAATCTGGTTATTCAAAAAAACTCGATCCAAGAACAATAGTAGAACAGTTCTTTCAAAAGTATTGCGATAACTACAATGAGGATGATAAAATTTCTCTATTATTTAGATTTATTCAGTATGTAGAGAGACAAGTAGTTTTATTTGATGCAATTGAGGATGCCTCATTTACAATGGTTAATAATATGGATGGATTTGGAACGCTTAGAAATCTTAAAGAGCAAGTTGAGTCATCTAATAAAAAAAGTGAACTAAAGAAATATTTAAAATCATTTAAAATTCGACCTGTTTTAACTGCTCACCCAACACAATTTTATCCTGGATCTGTTCTTGGTATTATAACTGATTTAGCTGAATCAATTGAAAAAAATAATTTAAGTGAAATAAAAGATTTGCTATCTCAACTTGGGAAGACACCTTTCTTTAAAGAAAAAAAGCCTTCGCCATATGATGAAGCTGTAAGTCTGTCATGGTATTTAGAGAATGTATTCTATTACTCTGCAAGTAACATTTTTAAATATATTAAGTCAAATATTTTTGATAATCAATTTGATCATTATGATATTATATCTTTAGGTTTTTGGCCTGGTGGTGATAGAGATGGTAATCCATATGTGACTTCAAAAATAACTCTTAAAACAGCTCAAAAACTTAGGAGTGACATAATAAAAAATTATTACAGAGATATTAGGGTACTTAGAAGAAAATTAACATTTAAAAAAATTGAGGAGATAATAATATCAATAGAAGACTCATTATGGATAAGTATCTTTGAGACAAGTAAAGAGCCAAAAATTAAATTAAAAGATCTAAAAGAAAAATTAACTTTTATTAGAAATACTCTTGTTGATGAGCACAAGTCTTTATTTATTGATGATCTGGATGACTTAATAGATAAAGTAAATATTTTTGGTTATCATTTTGCTACACTTGATATCAGACAAGATTCAAGAATACATTCAAGTGTATTTAGTGAAGTTTTAAATAAATTTTTTAAAAACGAATTAGCCTCTACCTATGATAAACTAAATGAAGAAAAAAAAGAAATTAGTTTATCAAAATTAACGACTAAAATAAATTCTAAAAATATTAAGGATAGCTCTGCTAAATCCACAATTGAATCAATAGAACTAATTAAAAAAATTCAAAAATCAAATGGTGAAAAGGGCTGCCATAGATACATTATCAGTAATAATAAATCCGCCATAAATATTTTTGAAATATTTACATTGATTAGGTTGGTATTAGGTGATGGATTTTTGGTTGACGTAGTTCCTTTATTTGAATCTGTTTCAGATTTAGAAAATTCATCAGACATAATGCAAAAGGTTTATGCTAATAAATTATATAGAGAACATCTAAGAAACAGAAATAATATACAAACAATTATGCTTGGTTTTTCAGATGGAACTAAGGATGGGGGGTACCTTACTGCAAACTGGAGTATCTTAAAAGCCAAGGAATCATTAACAAAAGTTTCTAGAAAGTTTGGTGTGAAAGTAATATTCTTTGACGGAAGAGGAGGCCCGCCTGCTAGAGGAGGAGGTAATACACATCAATTTTATAGTTCATTAGGTGATTTTATTGAATCAGATCAAATTCAGTTAACAGTACAAGGCCAAACAATAAGTTCAAATTTTGGGACAATTGAATCGTCACAATATAATATGGAGCAACTTATTAGCTCAGGAATAAAAAATAGAATTTTATCTAACAAAGAAGTGTTTAATAGAAAAAATAGACAAACCATTGAGAAGCTTTCGTCATTAAGTTTTAAACATTATAATGATTTTAAAAAACACCCTAAATTTATACCATACCTTGACAAAATGAGTACTATTAAATATTACTCAAAAGCAAACATAGGAAGTAGACCTTCTAAAAGAGGAAATAAAGATGAAGAATTTGATTTCGATAAATTACGAGCAATTCCATTTGTTGGAGGTTGGAACCAACTTAAGCAAAATGTCCCAGGTTTCTATGGTTTAGGAACATCGATAAATTATTTCTATAAAAAAAATAAAATTAAGGATGTAAAAGACCTTTACAGTGAAGTGCCATTTTTTAGAGCACTTGTCTCAAATAGCATGATGAGCCTAACAAAATCATTCTTTGAATTAACATCTTATATGAGTAAAGATGAAGAGTTTGGTGAATTCTGGAAATTAATTCATGAAGAATACCTGCTTACAAAAAAGATGCTTTTAAAGATTTCAAATTTTAAAAATTTGATGGAAAATGAACCTGCAAATAAACTATCAATCGAAACCAGAGAGGAAATAGTAATGCCTCTTATTACTATTCAGCAATATGCATTGCAAATTGTAAATGAAATTGATTCAAATAAGTTGGATAATTCAAAAAAACCAATATTTGAAAAAATGATAACAAGATCTCTTTATGGAAATATTAATGCTAGTAGAAACTCTGCATAACTTTTTCTATCTTTAACTAATAACTATAAACAAAATTCAAAATGAAAAAATATATATTATTATTTGCAATTCTATTATCATCTTGTGAAACTCAAACTGAACCTACAGGTTCTGGTTACTGGATTGCAGAAGATGGTAACGAAAAATTTGTTAACGCTTCAGACGATTACACTGATATATTCAAAGCATGGGTTGAAGCTCACAACGAGAAAGACATTGATAAAGTTTTATCATACGAAACTGAGGATGTTATACTTGATTTACCTGACGGGACTTTAATCGAGGGTAAGGAAGCTCATAGTCAAGGTCTTGAAAACTATTTTAATCTTGATCCTGAACTTAATTTGTTTTGGGCATTGCCATACGTAGGAGTTAACAATGCTGAGGTATGGATAATTGCAGGTTCTGTAGAAGATACTACTACTGAAGAAGGCAAACAATCACGTTTACTAATGGTTGATGCTCAATTTACAGAGGATAAACTTTCCAGAATAATATTTTATGAGAAGGCAAGAGCTTCATCTCAGAATTAAAATATAAATTGGATTTATTCTTATTAATATTAGGCTTTCTGTTTTGTCTAATTGGCATAATTGGAAGTTTTTTACCAATAATACCTGGCCCAGTTACTGCTTGGCTGGGTATTTTGCTTTTAAACTTAACTTCTGCAGTTGAGTTTAACTTGAACTTCATTTTAATAACACTTACTGTTGCTGTTTCAGTTGGAATCCTTGATTATTTGATACCAATATTAGGTGTTAAAAAATTAGGGGGAACAAGATCTGGACAAATAGGTACAACAGTTGGACTTATTCTGGCTTTAGTTATTCTTGGACCTATTGGTATTATTATTGGTCCATTCTTAGGCGCTTTACTTGGAGAAATGACTAATAATAAATCTTTCAATGAATCATTGAAACCAGCATTTGGCTCATTTATGGGAGTTATAGCAGGAAGTGTAATAAAATTTTTAATAAGTCTTAGTTTCTTGTTTTTCTATTTTGATATTTTTTGGGGATACAGAGAAAGTTTTTTTTATATTTCCTAAATTGAAATAACCAATTTTTTAGATTTGGAAAAATTTGAAAGAAAATATTTTGCCTCATGGACTGATCTTGATCCTAACTGGCATGTTGCTAATCATGCATACATAAAATATGCAGCAGATACTCGGGTATCTTTCTTCTCTGAGTTAAAACTAGATAGGGATAAATTTAATAATCTTAATATAGGTCCCGTATTATT
>FUFK010040741.1_pt1 | contig 19728 bp, 35 predicted proteins | sample 1021851 | NCBI WGS metagenome assembly FUFK01 (sample SAMEA51879418, study PRJEB19060) | metagenome
CCGACTTAATTATGGACGATCAAGACGCTGCCACCGCCATGATGCGTGGAGTCTTGGACAATGTGGCGCTGACCAATAGCCCCCGGTTAGAAATACTTGATTCTGCTGTAAATATAGACGATCTACTCAATAACGAGATCGGCAGCATCGTAAGAGTTAAGCAAGGCGGAGCGATTCAGCCTTTAGCAGTACCATTTGTAGCAAGTCAAACACTAGGCGCGCTGCAATACATGGATCAAGAGATAGAGAATAAGACAGGGGTAACAAAGGCATCAACTGGTCTTTCCCCGGATGCGCTGCAGTCAACTACAGCAGCAGCAGTACAGGCTACGATACAAGCGCAAGCGGGACAGATCGAGGTCATGGCGCGAAACCTAGCCGAAGGTGGAATGCGTCAGTTGTTTTCTTTGATGCTAAGGATTATGCACGAAAACGTAGAGGAGGAGCAGATGATGCGTTTACAAGGCGCTGATTATGTTCCTGTGGATCCTCGCTCGTGGAATGTGTCAATGGACATTGGCGTAAACGTAGGTTTAGGAACAGGCCGAGAAGAGCAAAAGCTGGCAGCACTGAATCAGGCTTTCCAAACTCAACAAACTATCATGCAGCAGCTTGGTCCCGGTAATCCTATGGTAACGCTTACGCAAATCAGAAACACGATTGCGGATATGCTGGCATTGAGTGGGGTTAGAAATAGCACTAGATATTTTAATCCAATGAACCCTCAAATCGAGCAGCAAATGATGCAGCAGGCGCAACAAGCGCAAGCACAGCAAGGTCCACCGCCAGATCCGCAAGCACAAGCATTCTTGCAGGCAGAGCAAATGAAGGCGCAGGCCAAGATGCAAACAGATATGGCGAAGCTGCAAACTCAAAATCAACNAGAGCAGTTTAAACTACAGCTTGATGCTCAGAAAGCAGCAATGAATGACGACCTCGAGCGTGACAAGATGGATCAAGATCTGCTTGTTAGTGCCGCCGAAATACTTGGTAAGTATGGCACAGCGCTAGACGTTGAAAGAGTTAAGCAAATGCAGGATATGCCTAGATGAACCCGAAAGAAAAGGCGGGTGGAGTCAGGAGAGTTACAACAGATGACGCATATGTAGAGCTAATTGCAGATATTCTAAAAGACCAGAGCGATGTCTTTTTGAACCCGCACTCTTCATTAGAAGAACGGGAGGAAGCGCACACCATTGTTAGGGCGCTAGGAAAAATCGAAGATCGTATTGCTCGCATCCTACAGGATGAGGCGATCTACGATAGGAAAAATAGATGAGGACTCAGTACCGTGGAAACGACTGAACTTGACAGTTTCGAAAGCGCCGTAGAAGGCTTACTAGCCCCTACAGAAAATGATGATGTGGAAGAGGCCGAGTTTGAGGAAGTAGAAGTAGACGAAGACGAAGCCGAAGATGAAGAGTCAGAAGATGACTCAGAGGACGAATACGAAGACACTGAAGAAGCAGAGGAATCAGAGCCGGAATACTACTCCGTCAAGGTTGGCGGCAAAGAGGAAAAGGTAACTCTTGAGGACTTGAAGCGAGGATACAGTGGTCAGCAGTATGTCCAAAAAGGAATGCANGAAAATGCCAAAATGCGAAAGCAAGTTGAGGCTATTTATGCAGACCTTGTAAATGAGCGCCAGCAGATAGGGCAAGCGCTTCAATTAGCGCAGTCAGGGGCGTTACAACCCCCGCAGCCGCCAGATAAGTCTTTAAAAGATGTCGACCCTATAGGGTACTGGAATCAAAAAGAGGCTTATGACGAAGCGCAGTCTCAATGGAACAGCCAGATGCAAATGCTACAGCAACAAGCTGCACAGCAAGGTCAGGCACAAGAGGCTGCACAGCGCGCTTATTTAGAGCGGGAACTCGAGACCCTTAGAACTTTAATACCTGAATTTGCAGAGCCAGAAAAAGCCACTGCTGTCCGCGACAACCTTGTTGCTGTCGGAACGGATGTGTATGGCTACAGTGCAGAGGAAATCTCAGGCGTTATGGATCACCGAGCAATCCTTGTCTTGCACGACGCAGTCAAGTGGCGAGAGCTGCAGGCTGGAAAAACGAAAGCGCAAGTAAAAGGTAAAACCAAATCCAGACGCACAGCAAAACCGGGTGCTAAAAAGATAAGGCCGAGGAAAGCCGCTGAGAGGCAAACTCGTGAAAAACTGAAACAGAGCGGAAGCATTGATGACGCTCTATCCTTAATGTTCAAAGAGTGAGGTAATTAACATGGCACAGCCAACCAACACGTTTGACAGCTATGATGCTGTCGGCATACGGGAGTCGCTGGAGGACATTATTTATGATGTTTCGCCAGAAGATACTCCTTTCTATTCCGCTTGCGGAAAAATCAACACTTCAGCAACGCTGCACGAATGGCAAACAGACGCCTTGAGAGCAGCAACAACTAATGCGCATATTGAAGGCGATGAAACAACTGCAGAGGCTCGCACTGCGACAGTACGCAGAGGCAACCGAACGCAAATCTTCAAGAATGCGGTAACCATTCCAGGTACAGACGAGGGCTTGAACAAGGCCGGTCGTGCTAAAGAAATGGCTTATCAAACGCTGAAGGTTGCTAAGGAGCAAAAGCTAGACATCGAGAAGGCGTTGTTTGCTAACAATGCTGCGGTGGCTGGTAACGCTACAACAGCGCGTGAGCTTGCTGGTGCGCCTGCTTGGTTAATCACTAACGTGAACTTCCAAAGCGGCAACAGTGGTGCAAACCCAACCGGAGACGGCAGCGATGCTCGAACCGATGACGGTACGCCTACCGCATTTTCTCAAACTAAGTTTGATGACGTAATGCAGCAAATTTGGGAAGAGGGCGGCAAGCCAGAAACGTGCTATCTCAGCGCGTTTCAGATGACTAAGGCGCTTGCGTTTGCTGGTAACAACAACCAGCGGTCGCAAATCTCTGCAGAAGGCGGAAAAGTCAGCAACTACATGGCTGTCTATCTGACTCCCTGGGGAGAGGTGACCTTTGTACCATCTCGGCAAAACCGAAGCCGTGATGTGTTCATCATGCAAGACGACATGTGGGCGGTTGGCGTTTTGCGTGCGACCAAAAACGAAGCTCTTGCAAAAACGGGTGACCATGAAAAGCGTCAGGTAACTACTGAGCTGACGTTGATCTGCAAGAACGAAAAGGCCAGCGGTATTATTGCTGACAACACCACAAGTTAAAGAGTGGTCCGTGGGGCGGTTCGCCGCCCCTTTTTTTTAGGGGAGGTTTATGAAGGCCAAAGAAGAGGTTATTTTTGACGATGTCGAAAACAAGGTAATCGTTAAAAAAACACACTTAAACGATCCATATATAGAGGAGGCAGCTCGCCTCAAAAGCATGGGCGTGGGCATGACTGGCGAAAACAGGCTTGCTGGGATTTTGCCAATGCACGTTCTCAGCGAGTGGATCAAAGAGGCTGGATTAGACTGGAGCGACCAGAAAGCATGCCGCGAAGTCATCAAGCGAAAAATGCTATCAGGTGATTTCGATAAACTTAGAGTATGGGAGGGTCGTTACTAACATGAATACAAAAGCCTTATTGATGTCTGCGCTGATTGCGCTAACCGGGTGTTCGTCAACAACCACTCAATACTATGAAGCAGTGACCGCTGCAGCACAGGCTAACGCCGCCGCGTCTCAAGCAAAGTTTGATGCACTGTCGGCTATTGCAGCTGCTGGTGACGGGCAAGCTGCTAGTGCAGCAGTTATGGCTTTAGCGTTAACGCAAACTCCAGCGGTATCGCCAGTGCCTCAGCAGTCTCAAGCTATTCAGTGGGCCAGCATTTTAGCAGCCCCGCTCACAAGTTTAGGCATGGCCTGGGTGCAATCAGATGCCTCTAAAACCATGGCAAAGTATAACGCAGACGTGTCCCTCGCGAGAGTAGCAGCCACCTCACAAAGCAATGCGGCCCTGTATGGCACTTTTGCAGATATGAATCAGGCAACTGCTGACGTAGGCATTGCTGGTCTCAGTGCTGCAGGATCGGCACCTGATTACTCAGACTTTATTGATGGCATGGTGACGCTAGGGACCGCAGGTATCACCGGCGCTGTAGACTTAGGGACCGCTGGATTTGATAGCAACGTAGATATTGCGACGGCGGGGATGACCGGTCTTGTTGATTTAGGCAACGCTGGCATTACAGGTGTTGTGGATATGGGCAGTGCTGGGATTACAGGTGTCACGAATGTGTCCCTCGATGCGTTTTCGACACTTCTGAACTTGGATGCCGGCAATAACTCGCTGCTCGATGGCCTATGGACGAACTACACTACATCAATCCAAGACATTATTGACGGAGTGCCGCGCGTATGTCAGACAGTTACAGACGCAAATGGCGTAACCAGTATCGTCTGCGAGTAAACAACGTGAAAGCCCGGCTGCGTAAAATCAAGGTTTGGTTTAGGGGTCTGCAAATAGACCTGTTGTTTATGTGGAAGGCGGTAAAAAAACGGTGGAAAAGGCTACGGAGATCAAATGGCCGATGAAGGATTAAAACAGGTTGCGGATACCGTATCGGTAGCAACTGGTGTGGGGGCGCTTGCTGGCGCACTACCGGCCTTGAGCGCCTTAGTAACGATTGTCTGGATGTCTATCCGCATTTGGGAGACAGACACCGTGCAGCGATTATGCAAGCGAGGTAAGCCGTAATGTTACAAGCCCTGATAGGACCGATTGCAAACCTAGCATCTGGATATCTCAGCAATAGGCACGAGCAGGCACAAGCCAAACACCAAGCCAAACTGCAGGTAATACAAAATGATGCTGATTGGGAAAGCAAGATGGCTGCGGCATCAGCCAACAGCTGGAAAGACGAGTTTTGGACTATCGTGCTTGCCGTCCCGCTCTTCTGTCTTGGTTACAGTATTATCGTTGATGACCCCGATATTCTTATTAGGGTTTCTGATGGTTTTGATGTGTTGGCTTCTCTTCCTGATTGGTATCAGTATCTACTGTTTTTGGCAGTATCTGCGTCATTTGGAATCCGTGGTGCTGACAAGCTAATGAAGTTAAGAAAGTCATGACCCCAGAGCAATTAAATGCATGGCGTATTATCCCCAGGTTACTGATGTTTGCCATGATTGGCATGACATATCGGACTGTGGAGTGGTTTATGTCTTTGCCTGACCCTAACCCGGAACAAGCTGCCTTGGTCAGCGTGATGACCGGAGCTCTTACTGGCGCATTTGGGCTATTTTTAGGTAAAAAGGAGTGAGCTACTTTAGTGATAACGAGCTCAGATGCCAGTGCGGATGCGAGGAGCTAGTCTTTGATGATGAGGTCAGGAAGAAGCTAGACCAGATTAGAGAAGATTGTGGATTCCCGCTACCTGTTACTTCAGGCTACAGGTGTCCTAACCATCCCATAGAAGCCGCTAAGACTGCTAATGGACGCTCTGTGGGCGCACATACGACAGGCAAAGCGGTAGATATAGGAGTGCGCGGAGAGCAAGCTCACGTGCTGATCTCAGTGGCTGTATTACGTCGCTGCCCTCGTATTGGCGTTAACCAAAAAGGCAACTCTCGTTTTATTCATCTTGATTGGGATGATAATCGACCTTCTCCCACTGTTTGGAGTTATTAAATACCACCNATGCTAGTGGTTTCAACATGAGAATNGCCNCTTACTTCAACGCTGACAGAGCTTTCTTTTACCTTCGCTGTAAAATAGTTTTCTATTTTTGTTAGCGTATCTATTCTGATTTTGTAAGAAGGATCTTTAGCAAACCTGTACACTACCGGATAGCTAACACCCGACCCTCTTGCAACAGAAAACAACGTTGTTTCTTTGCACTGATTTCTCAAGTGATTTACAGCTGCTTCAATTGACATGCTTCGATGTTCCTATGTTGTAAAAATTCTATACCACTGGTTTCTCTAAACTTCTCAACATATACAACACGAACTATACCAGCAGTCGCTATTAGTTTTGCGCATTCTATACAAGGACTATGCGTACTGTACAATGTGCAACCAACAGTTTCTACACCATTTCTTGCGCAAAAAAGTATTGCATTTGCTTCGGCATGTGAGACAGTAGGCAAAGTGTTGCCTTCTTCGTCTTCACAGCAGTTATCATCACCGGGGCAAGTACCGTTGTAACCACAAGAAATAATACGGCCTTCCTTGGCTAATACCGCTCCTACTTGCAAACGTTTGCAGTGGCTAGCTTGAGACCACACCCTGGCGGTCTCCATCATTAAACTATCAAGACTCTTCAACAAGTTTAAAGTGCCTTGGGTAAACGTGAAGGCTACCAACCTGGTAAGTAATAAAACCTGGTTGCACATCTAAATCTAGACAGGCTTTTTCATGTATGTGTCTATGCCAGGCGATGTCGTTCTTGTAACCGTATACGGCATCACAAGATCTCATGTTAACGATATAGCTTAGTACACCGCCTCTAAGCAGCAGCTGCACAGTATTAGTGCAGATGAAGTCAGACATGCCGTCTTTTTTGTGATCAATATGCATTGAAGGCCTTGTGTAAATCATGATTGCCCGTCGTGACATGGGATTGCGTTTTAGCTCGTGCATGCAGGCTGAATACTGAAATCCGTTGTCGGGGCTAAACAAGCACCAACCATAATTAGAGTTNATGTAACCCTCTTCAGATGANATGTCTTCCCATATACGAGGCACGGGTGGATCCATGTCGTCTATGGAAAGAGACTGGCTCATGTACCAATCAATCTCTCTTTTGATGTAGTCAGAATCAGGAGTTCCAAATATCGCATCTTCATCTGCCAAAAAAGATATTGAGGTAAGCTCAAGCATTCCGTCATCATTTAATCTTGATGGCAAAAATGCTTTGAACATTTGCCTTACTTGATTGACGTCGAGCTGGTTCATAAACGCCTTACCGATCCTTGTGGGTTTTCTTCGTTTTGTTCTTCTATCCACTGAGCTGCAAGCTCAGCGTAACCGGCAATGTCTACAAAGTTATCTGCATACATGCAGTCGCCATGCCTGACTCTTGCTAGCTTATGGCAAATCATGTGAATGGCTTCTTTGATTTCTCTAGGCATTTCATCATGTGTAAGCAAAGCATACGCAAGCTGGGTGTCTCTTGCGTTACTAGCAAATGATCCATAACGGCTTCCGCGCTCTTCAAGGATTTTAGATACAGTCATGTTGAATTCCTTTTGTTAAGACCCACACGTTGTTGCGACTAGCCTCAGGAAACAGTGGCGCAAAGTAGTTTGCTAAAGTTTCTGCGCAATGATACTCTTTGAGACTATCCCACACAGCTCGTTGCTCAGGAGTAAGCTTAGGAAGTATAGCAGCTTGGTCACCGAATGTACCGAAGTTTTTCCATACCTGCCATCCAGAGAAGTTTATAATGTCTAGGAGCTCCTCTCTGGTCCTCTCGGCAACATGATTCTGAGCCATCCCCTTCTTTGGATCAAACACAGGCTGTGACAGAATGAACACTGAGACATCATTTGAGATGTTGTACAGGTGTTTCATCAGCTGCTTGCCATGCTCAAACGGCATATGCTCAAGAACCTCAAAAGACACTAACATGTTGTAGCAGTCTTTGCCAAGAGTAAGAGCGTCAGTTTCTCCGAATGCCTTCATATTAAGCTTGTCTACTCGACGGGCAAAACGTGACGGTATTTCAAGTTTGTTGATATCAACACCTGTGTATGACGCCCAGTTGTACAGACGAAACGCACTAAGAGTCTTTGGCAGCGGAAACTCTCTGCCGCAACCAACATCAAGAATGTGGGCGTGTTGGATTGCATGACCACCACCAAACGGCTTAAAGGTTGCGCCCAGGAATTTGCACACATACTCCCATCGCCAGACGTGAGTGATGTAGTCCCTGTTGATGTAGTTCATCTCAAGAGCAGTTTCCATCGAAAGATGAGTGTTGTCAAACCCGTCGTCGATACCACCTCGCTTATGCTTTTCCATCAGTGGTCTACCTTAGCAGCGACAGCGTCGATGCGCGCAGCAAGAGCTGATTTGTCGTGTACCGAGTTAAGACGCCAAGAGCATACCTTGAGCAGCAGCCATATGTCACGCTCCGTAATTTCTTTTTTCTTGGCTACACCTTTGACCACCGACATTGGTGAGTTATTGCTGCCGCGAGCCCTGCCAATACTTTCTGAAAAATTCTGCTTGGTCATTTCTTTCTCCTTAAACAAGGTCTGATAAATCTGGAGGAACCCATCCTTCAGGCTTTCGAAGATCACGCTGGTATCCTCCTCTTTTCGTGTTTGGGCCTACTACTTTTTTAAGGTTAGCCTTCATAACCCTGACATAAGCCCGGTAAAAGACATCGGTGAGCGCCATGCGATCAACGGTGCCAAACAAGAAAACGGCTATATCCACCAAGGCATCTAGCTCGTCTTCACGTGTTTTTGCTTCACGGTATTCATTGACTTCCTCAAGCATGCATGAATATCTGAATTGCTTTTCTTCGTCAGTGAATGCTCCGTTAATGTCAAACTTGTCGTGCATCAATCTAACGTGTTGCATGTAATGGTCCATACTTATCCCTTAATATAAACGGGATGAGCACATTAACCCGCCCTTCAGGGAATGTACAACCTGCTGTTAATGGTTAGTGAAGAACATGCTCTTGGTCAATCAGTCGATACATGTTACCCTGGTAGACCTTTTCAACAGGACCAATGAAGGCTGGCTTTACCCATATCTTTTCTTGGTACTGAGGATGATGCCTGTACTTAGGATGGCTCAATGTTCGCCAGTGTCCTCGTCTTCTGTGAGAGCGTTTGCTGCTGCCAGTACCTGTTGCTTCAGATACGTGAGAGGGCATCTTGTCTAGGAACAGAATGTTAGGACCTGTTGCCCTACGCCATGGGCGCTTTTTATCGAGAGTCGATGGCTTAGGTCTTGCAGTAGGAGTAACGGACACCGGATGCTTATCACACTCCTTTAACCAGTTGTGCATCATCTGCACAGAGGTGAGCAGACCACAGATAGACTCCTGTAGTTTTTTGCACAGGTTGTAGTTTTCAGGTGATAAGTCAGATTGGCGGGTGACCATGAAGTCTATGTCGAGAACCTTTGTGCTTGGCCATGCAACGTTCGCGTGAGCAGGTCCGCCTGAAAATGTCCCGTCGTCGTGCAAGACAAACAAGCTAACAACATACATGTCTACCGCGTTTTCATCTGATGATGTTCCGTTGTCCCATGTCCACACATAGATAAGAGTGTCTGATTTAGTATCAATCATGATGCGACGTTCTTCTTCGTTTCTGCACTCATCAAGACCATGAATGACCGTTATCTCATGACGGCTTTCTACTCCTCTGGATTTGTATGTCATCACAAACTCGGGGAACATCCACTCGTTAGGAGAGATGCGGGCGCGTTGAAAATTTTCTGTACATTCCTCTGGTATATACTCGTCTCTCATCCACTCAAGCTCTATGTGCTGCTTGTATGCGAAGTGAAAAAAGGGAAGAGTGAGGGAATGCTTGATTCCCTCGTCGGTTGGGGCAAACTTGCCTTTGGCTTTCATTGCCTTCTTGATCATGTGAATATCTGGCCTTTGCATCACAGCCTCCCTACATAGTCAGGCTCATATTCATCACGAACAATTCTAAAGTCATAGCCCTCGTGATGCTTGTAGCTAACTATCTGCTCGAGCCGCTTTAACGCCTGCTCCTTGGTCTTGCCGCCGTAGCAGCAGTGGATCCATTGGTGGTTGTCGTTNAANCGCTCAATGTTATACTCAACTACNTTCATGNTNCTTCCTCCTTGGTCCAGTACCCGTAAACCATCTTGTCGGACGAGTCCCACGTGTCGTAAACATCACCATCGATCACGCAGCAAAAGTGCTTTGCCATCTGAGCAATGTGTTTGCCAGGAGGCAGGTCGTGAGCTCGTGCTTTACGGCCGTCGAACTTTGGCGCGGAAACCCAAACCCACCCGAGACTTTTCAGGCAAGCGTCGTAATCTTCTTTCCAGATTCCGCCGCTCAGGCTACCGTTGCCGGCCTTGCCGTTTTTTGTGAAGTGCCGCAAAAGTTTTTCGGCTTCCATCCACTCGATCCCTGTTGCTAGAACCAGGGCCCGGACTCCGCAGTAACGGTTACCCTTGCGAGGTGAGTCTGCGTCTGTGTAGTAGTACATATCATTTTTCTCCCGTTGGTCAGCTGCTGCAGCCCCATGCTGCGCAACCGATAAGGAGATTCTATCAAGGGTTATTGATAAAGTACATATAAATGTTTATATAAAAAAGGTTTACATTAGACCTGGCCCACCGTAGGATAGGCAAATCGGCTGCATGGTGCAGCTGCTTAACGGAGAAAAAACAATGACTGTTTATCAAAACCTTATGGACCAGCTCGATGACCAAGGCCTGCTGTTTAACGTAACTGAAGACAAGCTGCTGACAGCTAGCGGCATCGAGGTACCAAAGAAAAAAGCAATCATCCACCAGTCAGGCGAAGTGATTTCGGTTGTCGGTGAGAACTACAAGGTAGTGAGCAACGAGGAAATCTTCTCGTCCTTTTGTCGAGGCATCGAAGAGTCACAGGTCGACGCTAACGACGCAAAGGTCGAAGTAACTCAAACCGAGACGGGCAGCAGAGCGATGGTGACGTTCACTCTTCCCAACGTAAGCCTGCAGGTCGAGGATGACTCATCATCCACTGTGTTGCAGTTCTGCGCGCTCAACAGCTTTGACGGCAGCACTCGCTATCTTGTCAAGGCCGGCGGACTTCGCACGAAGTGCCTGAACGGTCAGATTGTCGGTGACGTGATCAGCAGCTACTCTAGCTATCACACTCAGAACCTTGACACTGACGCTGCTGCAGACAAGGTTATCAACATGGTGAGTGACTTCAACAAAGCTCGTGTTTACTGGAGAGCGATGATGCAGCAGTACGTTTCAACTGCTCACGCTGCTAAGGTGTTCCAGAAGTTTTTGTACCTTGAAAACATCGAGGGTGGTCTTGACGCCTTGATGGCGGGTAACACTAACAAGCGCTTTGACCTGTGCATGCGCATGTGGGATTCTTACGAAAAAGAGTTTGGCATGAGTGCTTACGCGGTTTACAACGTGCTAACTGACTACGTCTCTCGTGCAGACCTGTCAGCTGCCGGTCAAATGCGTGAGCGAAACCACGTCGTCAAAATGCTGAACAATGAGGCGGTGTTTAAGGAGGCCCGCCAAGCAGCATAACAAAACGGGCCCCTCTGTGGGCCCTATTTTTTTCAACTTGTACACCTTTTTTTGTTATAAAAAGATGTTTACATCATATAGAGCCTTTAGTAGAATTACCCTATCGGCTGCTGAGCAGCGTTTAGTCCAGGAGAAAAAAATGATCAAGGTTCACCACGCAAGCAAAGAGATCTTCAGCGATTCAGTCTGGTACGGTTACAGCATGGGGCTGAGCATGGAAGAGATCATCGTCAAGTTTCAAAATGGCGAGTACTACGAGGCCGGTCAAATTGAGACCAACAACCTCGACCAGGCATACGGCGCAAGCCAAAACCTGGGGAACGCATGGGGCAACGGCCAGCAGCGTTCAACATCGGTCGGGGACATCCTCGAGAATGACGAAGGGGTTTTCATCGTCGCTCCCGCAGGCTTCGACCAAATCATCAACAAGGGCGCTATCTAAGCGCCCCTTAGTTCAGGAGAAAAAAATGAAACTTGTAATCACAACGCAGCACAAAGAAAACTACGGCGCCCACGACTGGGACGGCAAGGGCGAGTGCCCTCAATACTGGAAGTACAAGGGCGGCAGCACCTACGTTGTCGAGTCCTTGACCGACAGCCAAGTCGAGCGCATCGAGCGCGACGGCATCCCCACGCTGACCAAGCTCATCGAGTCAGGTAACGAGTACTTCGCTGAGTACATCCTTGGTTGGGACATCGTTGAAGACAACGAAACCCCCTGGGACGAATGGGACGAGCCTTACAAGCTGTTCTACCGTGACGGCAACTGGCACGCACGTCAGATCACTGCCGGCCGTTACTCAGGTCTCCGCAAGGAGTGTGTTGCCCAGAAGCGCAGCTACATCATGGCTGAGGGCGGTGAGCAAGTTGACTTCATGACCTACATCCAGCTGTGCGACCAACTCGGTGGTGGCTGGCACAAGTGGTCAGATGCTAACGACATCCTAGCGAGGGCAGCGTAAGCTGCCCCTTCTCCGGAGGAATAATGAAAACTTTATCAGAGCAGCTTGACCAAGAGTCTATGCATGACGATCTTAGGTTTCTTCAAGATCAGGTTATGCATGGAGAACCTAATTACGACGCGATACGCAATGTTGTTATTCGGCTTAATTGGGAGAATTCAAAAGAATTTGCAAATCTCATGCATGCGGTAGATCAGCTTGAGAATGCAATGGGCGACATGGCGGACAAGTGCCATGTGGCAATCGAGAAAATGGAAGCCAACGGCTTCGTGTACGGTAAACTTGGATAAGGAGAAGATTGATGTCTCAGAACGATTCTGTCTTGATGTGGTTGCAGCGTGGTAAGACGCTAACAGCACTAGAAGCTCTCGATAAATTTGGGTGCTTCAGGCTGGCAGCAAGGGTTCATGACCTTCGCATGTCTGGTCACAACATTGTGGCTAACGACTACGTGCTGCCTAATGGCAAGCGTGTGGCTCGTTACTCTATGAAGGCTCAGTCATGAAGATCGTCAAGAAGGAAGATGGCTATTGGTATGCATCACTTCGTACTGTTGCGGGTAAGCATTACGCTCGTGGCAAGACGATGGTCGAGGCTGCTAGTGAGTGTTTCAAGGAGGCGTTGTATGGCCTTGAGTACATCACGGCTGCTGAGGCTGATGGGCAAGCGATGATGGCCGGCGATGATTTGCGCTGAGCTAGTAGGGCTGGCTATGCTGGCCCTTTTAATTATGTGGAGACTGTCACGATGAGTAGTGTTTTTACAAATCTACAGGGAGTCAATGTTAATGACTTCACTGAAAAGAAGGGGAACCTCACCTATCTTTCATGGGCTAACGCTTGGGCTGAGTTACTGAAGAAGTATCCTGCTGCAACGTTTAAGTTCCACGAGCCAACTGTATTTCCCGATGAGAGCATGATGGTGTACTGCACTGTCAAGGTCGAGGGAATCAAGAGGCGTTGTCATCTTCCCGTGCTTGATCATAGGAACAACCCGATCAAGGGACCTAACGCTTTTCAGATCAACACTGCAATGATGAGGTGTCTTGCTAAGGCAATTGGGCTGCATGGTCTTGGTTTGTATATTTACCAAGGCGAAGACCTTCCGTCTGAGAGCCCTTATCAAGAGGCTGTACGTATGCTCCAAGGTGACTGCATGTCTTTTCATGAATGGAATCAAGCATTGACTGATCATCAACGCGAGGAGGCATTCAGTGGAGCCCCACAGGGCGAGAAGACAACGTTCAAGGATGAGTGGCGTAAAAAAGTTAAAGAGGCTGAGGATATAATAGAAAATTGTGCAGCTGATTTGCTTAAGGCGCTAGAGTCAGAGAGCAGCTGGGACTTCAAGGTTTTGGCTAGTGATCTGACCAAGTACGAAAAGTCTTGCGTGTGGGCGAGGTTCACAGATGTGCAAAAAGAAAAGATTGCATCGTTGATGCATGAGGAGGATAACAATGGGTGATTTGATTAAAGGTGTTTACCCAAAGAAAAAGCACGACAATGCTCCTGATTTTGTCATTGGAAAGTTCAACATGAACGTTCCCCAGTTGCTAGAGTTTTTGGAACAATGGCAACAAAAAAACCCAAAGAAGCAATGGCTAAACACGGAAGCAAAGGTCGGAAAAAACGGTAAGGCTAGCTGTTACGAAGACGACTGGCAAAATGATCAAGCATCAACGAACGGATCTGCAGACAAGCAGGGTTACAAAACAAAGAGTGCCCCTGTCGATCCCGACGAAGATGGTGACATTCCCTTCTAGTGCTACTCATGGGTACTAGCTTTGGTCGGCTCCTTTTGTGTCAAACGTTTGGGGAGTCGGCCTTTTTTTGAAAAGCTGTTTACATCAAGGAATATCGAGATTAGAGTTGAAAGGCGGTGTCAAACAGGTTGTGGTGACCTTTTGACGCGAGACCGTGGGCTTGTGGATACAGTACTGACCGCCTGTTGGTGATTGTACAGTGTCTCCTTCCGAGTAAACACGTTTCGCATCAATAGTTCTTCATGCCTCACACTGCTGAGCGTATGCTGCTGAGCCTAGAGCCGGGGAGAGCCCGGAGTTCGTCTACGGAGACGCGGGGGGCTGGTTATCCACGAGAGCAGTGGTTAACGTAAGCGCTAATTGCACTAGCGACCGATTTGCAGAAACGCAAAGCTCGTTAAAGTTAGCAACAACTGTTCGCAGAACGGTTAACGTACCCGTATCTGAGTGTTTTACATGGAGGAACGCTGATGGAGCGTCATGAAGAAGACGATGTGCTGTCCGCTGTCAGCAAGGTTTTCCAGTTTTATAACAGAGAGTTTGATGATCTTTCTCGTCAGATGTGGAGGTCGTACATAAGAGAGAGGGTAGAAACTCCTGAAGAGTTAAAATCAGCCTTGCGAAAGCATTGTGCAAAAAGCAAGTTTTATCCTAAGCCTGCTGATATTACAGAACACCTTGACAATAAACCTCGCTTTGCGAGTAGGTACGACTGGGATAAGCCAATGACGACTGATTGTCCTCCTGACGTAGCTGACGCATGGAGATATTGGTTAGGCAAATGGTGGAACCATCAAGTATTTTTAGCAAGAGATCCTGTGGATGACGAGGAAAAAGAGCGCTGGCTTATGATTGTTAACAAAGAGGCCAAGCGCACGAGCACTCCAGAGGCTATACCTGATGATTACAAACTAGAGGAGATTTGGGGTGGCTAGACCGAAGTCAAGTAATGCAAGATGCATCAAAGGCTGCAAACTAATACTTGAGCTGAATCCGAAAGAAATGTTTACGTCTGAGGATGTTGCAAGGTGGTGTGAAGTTGACTCTCGTTATGGATACCAAATTATCACTTACGGTGTTGCGAATGGGTATCTAGACATTGTAAAAAAAGATTATGAAAACAATAAAACTTATTTTGCAATAAGGGGAGCCGGTAGAAAATGGCTTACAAAGAGGTGGGTAAATGCAAGCGTGGATAGTAACAAGCAAAAACCAAGCAGACGAATTTTGCCGGTTTGTAACAGAAAACGTGGAAAAGAGGCTGACATACGAGATACAACAAGAGCAGCGATCCAAGCCTCAGAACAGTGCATTGCACTCTTGTCTAAGACGCCTAGCGAACGGGCTGAACAACGCGGGGTATGGAATCGCTCATCCGCTAAAACCAGACCTTGAAATACCTTACACAGAGCAAAATTGTAAAGAGCTTTTACTTAGGCCTATAATAGAGGCTATGTATTCTAAAAGCTCTACTGCTGCTTTGACAAAACACGAGGTCAGTAGAAGCATGGATGTTTTGCTTAACAGAATTAGCGAGCTGACCGGAGTTGTTGAAGGTTTTACGCTAGAAGAGTCAAGGCTGCTGAATGGCAAAGACTAAACCCATCGGAAAGGTGGTTGACCAGGCCGCGACATTACTGCAAAAGCTGGTGAGGATGAAGGCTGCTGATCAGCAGGGTATTTGCCAATGCGTTACATGTGGGAAAAAAGGTCACTGGAAAGAAATGGATGGCGGCCATTTCATTAGCAGGACTTACACGCAGCACAAATTAAACGAGGAGAATATTCATCCGCAGTGTAAGGGATGCAATCGTTTTGCTTACAAGTGCAGCGATGACTACTTTCTGTTTATGGTAGACATGTATGGCGAAGACCACGTAAGGAGCATGGTTGAAACAAAAAGACAGGTCAAGAAGTGGGAGAGAGTAGAGTTGAACGATCTTATCAGAGACCTTAAGGAAAGAATAAAAAATGAAGAAAACAGATTACAATGAAATGTATGTGGCGTTATTTGTAGTAGCATCTGTTGCTGCTTTTGCGCTAATTTTAAAGACCTAACTTATCAAGAGCTTAATCACAAAGTGTAGTCATGCCATCACGTAAAGGTTCACCTAATAGAAACAAGAAGTTTCTGCTAACAAGGCTGCAAGATATGTATGGGGATGAGTTCCATCCCATTATGCGTATGGCAGAGCAAGCTACTCGATTGCATGAGATAGCACAGAACGGTGAGGCAGGCGACATCAAGGCCAGTATAGACGCATGGGACAAGATCGCTGCGTACACTGAGCCAAAGCTNAAAGCCACAGAAGTTGATCTCACAACAAGTGATGGCAGCATGTCTCCTACGGTGATTGAGCTGATACCGCGTTTGCCAGAAGAAGATGACGAATATCGCGAGTATTGAATTACCACCAAAACTTGTCGACTTGTTTTCAGGTCAGGCAAGGTTTCGTATTGCATATGGTGGAAGAGGCAGCGGCAAAAGTAGGTCGTTTGCAACCATGGCCGCTGTAAAAGGTTATATGTGGGGGCAGCAAGGCAGGACTGGACAAATTCTTTGCGCTCGCGAGTTTATGAACAGCCTCAATGAATCTAGCTTTGCTGAGGTAGCAGGAGCAATAAACTCATATGAGTGGCTAAGAGACTACTATGACGTTGGCGAGCGATACATTAAGTCGCGTGATGGCAACATCGAGTTTACTTTTGCAGGTCTGCGTAGGAACTTAGACAGCATCAAGTCAAAGGCGTTTATCCTTCTGTGCTGGGTTGATGAGGCAGAAAGCTGCAGCGAAACAGCATGGGAAAAGCTGCTGCCGACAGTGCGAGAAAGCGAGTCTGAGATATGGGTAAGTTGGAACCCAGAAAGCAACCAGTCAGCTACACACAAGCGCTTTCGAATAGACAAGCCNNATAAAAGCAAAATAGTAGAGCTGAATTACTCAGACAATCCTTTTTTTCCAGCTGAGCTCGAGGAGCAGAGAAAAGAGGATTACGAGAAAAGACCTGAGAGTTACGAGCACATCTGGCTCGGAGGGTTTAGGACTCATCATGACGGGGCTTACTATTCGATAGAAATGCGTGATGCAAACGCAGGAGGTAGGCTTACCGCAGTGCCTTATGAAACCGGGCTGCCCGTGATAACAAGCTGGGATCTTGGTATTGGCGACACCACTGCTATCATTTTTTGCCAGAAGCATGGTCCGGAAACGCGGATCATTGACCACTATGAAACGTCAGGAGTAGGCCTAGATCACTACGTAAGAGTGCTGCAAGAAAAAGGGTATGTTTACGACCAACACATTTTGCCTCATGATGTAAAGGTCAGAGAGCTTGGGTCAGGCAAGTCGAGATTAGAAACACTGCAGCAGCTAGGGCTAACGAACATACAGATAGCGCCGCAACTTAACGTTGATGACGGCATACAGGCAGCAAGGTCGTTATTAGCTACTTGCTGGTTTGATGTCGAGAAGTGCGGTCACCTGATAGATGCTTTACGCTCGTATCATCGTGAGTACGACGACAACAATCGTACATGGAAGGGTAGGCCAAACCACGACTGGTCAAGCCACAGCGCTGACGCTTTTAGGTACCTGGCAGTCGGGCACAGAGAAACAAGCAATTGGTCAACCCCAATAAAGCGCAACCTTCGCGGTATTGCATGATAGGATCACTGTATGGCTACAAAAGACTCACGCTTAAAGCGCGCAGGTGTATCGGGATTTAACAAGCCTAAGCGTACTCCTAGCCACCCGACAAAAAGCCATGTTGTTGTTGCGAAAGAGGGCAACAAGATAAAGACAATAAGGTTTGGGCAGCAAGGGGTAAGTGGAGCTGGTAAGTCTCCGCAGACTAAGGCTGGAAAGGCGAGGCGCAAGTCGTTTAAAGCGCGTCATGCAAAAAACATAGCTAAAGGCAAAATGTCCGCAGCATACTGGGCAAACAAAACCAAGTGGTGACCATATGGTTATGGGAGTTAAGCACTACACAAAGGATGGCAAGGAACACAAAGGCGGAATGCATAAAATGCCTAATGGTCAGCTGCACTCTGGTAAGACGCATAGCAAAACAAGCCAGCGTCTGTATCATTTCGGGGAGCTAAGCAAAAAAGCTCAAGCTAACGCACGTAAGGGGTGGAAATAATGCCAGGTTATCATTACGGAAAGAAATCCAAGGGAATGAAAAAAGGCAAGTCAACCGCAAAGAAGGCAAAAAGGGGGACTCGACGTGGCAAGTAAAAGGGGTCTATACGCCAACATCCACGCGAAGCGAAAGCGAATTAAAGCAGGGTCTGGAGAAAAAATGAGGAAGCCAGGATCTAAAGGAGCTCCTTCTGCAAAAGATTTCAAAAGATCTGCAACTACAGCAAAAAAACCGAAGAGAAAGAAAAAGTAAATGGCACTCAACAGTTACGCTGCGCTGAAGACGTCTATCGGCGATTTCCTTAATCGTGACGATCTGACAGCCGTAATCCCGGACTTTATTGCGCTGGCAGAGGCTCAGATTAACCGGGATATTCGCCACTATGAAATGGAAAACAGGGCAACTGCGCAGCTTGATAGTCAGTATCTTGCAAGGCCAACTGATTGGGTTGAGACGATTAGAATGCACATTACGGGCGGCGGGACACGAACATTAGACTTGCTCTCTGGCGCAGCAATGTCAGATAAGCGCGCAGGTGCGGATGATACTAGCGGAGAACCCAGATACTTCCGGCATGCTGAGAGAGCATTTGAGGTATATCCCACGCCGGACGGCACTTACAACGTGGAGATTCTTTACTACCAAAAGATCCCTGCTTTGTCAGATACGAATACCAGCAACTGGTTGTTGAGCGAAGCCCCAGATGTTTACCTGTATGGCTCGCTGCTGCACTCATCCCCGTATCTGGCAGAGGACGCACGAGTCAATGTATGGGCGCAGCTATATGCGGCGGCAAAGGACAACGTCAACCGCTCATCTGATGCAGCCTCTGCGTCAGGTAGCGGCCTAACTATGAAAGTGAGAGGTTTAGGATGAGTTTTTCAGACTACTTAGAAGACAAGGTGCTGGAACACGTTTTCGGCGGCAACGCCTACACAGCTCCCTCAACACTTTATGTGGGGCTTTTCACCTCGGCAGGTAGTGATAGTGCTACAGGCACGGAATTGTCTGGAAACGGCTATGCACGGCAGTCTGTTGCCTTCACAGTGTCAGGCACATCACCTACAACAGCAGCAAGTAGCGCAAACGTGGAGTTCCCACAAGCGACTGCATCTTGGGGTACGGTCACCCACGCAGGCATATTCGATGCGTCATCCAGCGGGAATATGTTGGCTCATGCGCAGCTAACGGACCCGTCAGACTTTACAACCGCGTTACCTAAGACTGTCGGGACTGGCGATATCTTGCGTATCTCGGCGGGCAACCTCAAGGTGACTCTTGACTAATGGCTACCATCGTAACGCGGGCAGGGAAGGGGTCGGCGCTATCTCATAACGAAGTAGACGCCAACTTTACAAACCTCAACAGCGACAAGCTAGAAGCCAACAGCAATATCACGGTGGCTAATGCTACGGTGACCGGCGACCTAACGGTACAGGGGACTACGACAACCCTAAACACCGCCACGCTGCAGGTTGAAGACAAAAACATCACGCTCAACTACTCGACTGGCGACTCATCAGGGTCTGCGGATGGTGCGGGTATAACGATCCAAGACGCGGTTAGCAGCAGCACTGACGCTACTATCCTGTGGGATGCGACTAACGACACGTTTGACTTCAGCCATGCNNTACAAGTGCAGGGCNTGGTAGATATAGCGTCTGGCGAGATCGGGCTGAAAAACTC